>Ga0233439_10006590_pt1 | contig 10290 bp, 11 predicted proteins | sample SI_123_September_6_FD_182713 | JGI IMG/M metagenome (GOLD analysis project Ga0233439, IMG submission 182713) | Seawater microbial communities from Saanich Inlet, British Columbia, Canada - SI_123_September2016_100_MG | ecosystem: Environmental > Aquatic > Marine > Inlet | place: Canada: British... | reverse complement strand
AAAAAGATTAAATTTTGATAAAACAAAGCAATTTTAACATTTTTCCCTTTTCATCTCAAATTAGAAACAGAAATAATTATACATCACATTTTTAAAAAACCCTTCTTTTTAACCTAAAATGCAACAAGCAGTATACGATTCATCAAAATTTGTCCATGTAAAAGACATCTCACTATCAAAAGAAACAATCTCCATCCTAGACCAAGCAACAAAAATATACAACCAAAATTTCAACAAAAAAACATGGTACGGTAGATGTATCTTTTTATCATGGTACTGTTCAATAGGTGATTGCACATTTTGCTTTAGAACAACTCAAAAACATCAAATTCATCATCCAAAAGGCTCCAAAAGATCAATGGGCTCAGTTCTTCTTGAGGCATTATTCTCAAGACTTTTTAATTGGAGAATCGAATTTTTAACAGGCGGCTACGGTATGATGCCATTTGACGAATTAAAAGAATTCGCAAAAAACGTCTCTTTAGTTTACAATGAAAAAATCTGGCTTAATATAGGAATTCTAACAAACGATCAACTAGAACAACTAAGACCTTACGTAAAAGGAATAGTCTCATCCATGGAAACACTCCATCCTCAAATTCACAAAGACGTATGTCCATCAAAACCAATTGAACCATACGATAAAATGTTTACAAATTTAAAAGATTTCAAAAAAAGCATTTGCCTTATCGTGGGACTAGGGGACACTTATGATGATATGAAATACGCTTACGATTTCATCGAAAAACACAACATTAACCGGGTAACAATCTACGCTCTAAAACCAATTAGAGACGGGCCTTTCAAAGAAGGACCAAGCGTAGAAGAATACGTAAATTGGATAGCAAGATTAAGAATCAAATTTCCAAAATTAGAAATCATCGCAGGAACTAACTTAAGAAGATCCGAAGAAGTAGGATACTTAATGAAAGCAGGCGCAAACGCCATAACTAAATTTCCAGCAACCAAACAATTTGCAACCAAAAAAGCCCACTTAATTACAAACTTAATAACAAAAGAACAAAGAATTTTCACCAGTAATCTAATAGATCTAAAAGACATAAATTTCATAGAAGAAATAAACAAACTAACCATAGAAGAGAAATATAAAGATCAAATGCTAGAAAAACTACCTCTATATCTAAAAACATTTCTAAACCCCAGAGATAAAGATAAAGAAACTTCTTCCCCCCAGGGATAAACAATCATTAAACTAAACATTTTTATATTATCTTAACATATCAATTAATATAAATAAAAATAAATTATAAATTAACTAACTCAACAAAAAACAACAAACAAAGAGGTATACAATGAAAAAGATCTTATCATTACTATTATTAACAATATTTATTGCAGGTTGCTCAAATATCGAACTTCCTCAAAACTTATGTGACAATCAAGAAAATTCTTTATTTTCAAAAACACTACTAACTCACCTAGAACCAATGCAAGGAGAACAGATAGGCGAATTAGCAAGTAAAATTTTCAACAACCAAAACATTAATTTCTACATTCTAGCAACTAATGATAAGGTATGTCAAGATGAATACATAACTCTTTTATTTGAAATCTCAAATGGACAAATCCAAAAGGTTTCATCAGATCTTTCAAACTCGCCAACAATTAATGTAAAAACTAACCAAGACATACTAACAAATCTATTAGTAATAGATAACAAACCAGCTGTACTAAAAGACGCACTTGACAACAACTTACTAGAAGTTAGTGCAATAGGTCTAAAAAATAAGATCAAATTAGCATCAAGCCTCTCAACAATTAAAGCAACTGTAAAAAAAGAAGATATAGAAGAATACAAAAATCAGCTTAGAGAATCTAATGTTGAAATAGTTCCAAGAGAATTAGTTGAACAAGAACAAGCAGAATCTGAGCAAGAAGAAACAGAGCAAGAACAAGACGAAACAATAGAAGCTCAAGAAGAACTAGAACAACAATTACAAGAAACGCAAATAAGGGAATGTGGAACCTACACAGATAATAGTGGAACAGGTCCATTTGAATATACTCTAGAATCAGACTTAGAACTAAACAGAGATGAAGACGGTTGGGCTTGCATTCAATTAGTAGGAAGAATAACACTAGATTGTAAAGGCCATACCATTCAAGGTTATGAACAAGTTGGAAGGGAAGGATACTTTGGAACAGCAATAAGCCTTGGAGATAGACATGATAACGGACCTTACAATATAATAAATTGTAAAATTGAAAATGTAGCAACAGGAATAGATGCAAATAACGCAGGATCTTTAACTGTAGAAAACGCAAAAATTGAAAATGCAGATCTTCAAGCAATTAATGTAGAACAAACAAGATTTACAATTCAAAACTCCTACATAAAAGATTCAAACAAAGGATTAAAAGTACAATTTGCAGAGATAGCAAACGTTTTCTATACAAATATAACAAACAATCAAGAAAACGGCATTTATCTTAACGCAGTAGATTCAGCAAGAGTAAGTCACAACAACTTTTGTAACAATGCACAAGAGCCATTTGCAAATAGACCTGCATTTGACATAACTTGTGTCAACTCAGCTAGAACCTTTGCAGAGAATAACGCATTTTCATCATCTGATGTAGAAAACTGTGGAAATATGCAACAAGCAGTTTTAGCTTGCGAATAGAATCTTTTTCTTTTTTTCTTTTTTAATTTTAAAAATCAAATTTATTCTAATAAAACTTTCAATAGAATCAACATCAAATAAACTCAACTTCCATCTCAAGTTGATCATCAGTAGGATACTCAGTAACAATAGCAAGCATCAAACCTTTAGCAACTTCCTTAGTTTTAAGTTTCTTCAAATTCTTCTTAGCAATCAAAACTCTTAATTTCTTCTCATCCAAAAAAATATCATCATCATCTAACTTCAATTTAGACTTAATTTTATCAAAAATAGGATTCAACTTCAAAAGAACACTCTCTCGATCAACCTTCTCTAAAGTTTCCCTATAACTAAATCCTGGAGCTAATTCCTTCAAATAAACAGCGCCTCTAATCAGCATACCCTCATCATCAACTAAATCAAATTTTTTCTTAGCACCTTTACTCTCATTAATTAATCGATTAGCAAGCTGCACTCCATCCTTTAATTTAGCAGTACATAAATGAACTTTCAAATTATAACCTTTATCTTCAACATATTTAATAGCATCAAATCCACATTTTAAAGAACCATCAATTGCGTAACTAAACTTAGATTTAGTTTTAAAACCCATCTCTCCTAATTTAGAGAGTTCATTATCGGCAATTTCAAGTTCATTCAAATTTAAAAATTCAACTTTGTCATGAATATAATCGATTATCTTTTTCAAAACTTTTTCTTTTCCAGGAATACTAGGTACTTCAATTCCAATACTCCATGGAAATTTACTAGCTCTTAAAATATTTTTATAAAACTGTTTAGATTCAAAATCTAAATGAAATCTAATCTCATCAAGACCTGCCTGAAATAATTTTTGCAAATTACTCTCGCTAGCCAAATTTAATGAAGTGTATAAATGAATATGAAAACTAGGACCAAACTCTTCTTTTAATTTTTTAATATACCTAACAGTTCTATCGATCTTAGCTAAAGGATCTCCGCCAGTAATTCCAGCACCCTTAGCACTCATCAATTTAGCTTCTGCAATCACATCTTTACTGCTAAAAACCTTTTTCTCATTAGCATAAGATACATCAACTCCAAATTTTTGATCAGAAACAGGACAAAAATAACACTTTCTAGGACAAGCTCCAGTAACAAATAGAACTAGCTTTTCACCCTTAACGCACATCTGGCATCCTTTAGGTAAATCGCCCCTATTATAAGAATAATAATCATTTGCTTGTACCACTTATTAAAATTTAAGCCTGTTCTTTTTAAATGTTGTTGTTTTTAGTACCAAATAATAGCAAATTATTTAAGTAAAGTTCAAAAATAAAGAAAAATGCAAAAAAACATCGAAATTATGGCCCCCGCAGGCTCATTCGAATCACTTCGAGCAGCAATCGATGCAGGTGCTAATTCAGTTTACTTTGGAATAGAACAATTAAACATGAGATCGCGTAGTGCCAACAATTTCACAACAAAAGATCTCAAAGAAATAGTAAAAATTTGCAAAGAAAATAAGGTAAAAACATACCTTGCACTAAATACAGTAATGTATGATCACGATATGGCTCTAATGCAAAAAATATGTAATACAGCAAAAGAATCCAATATCAGCGCCGTAATCCTCTCAGACATCGCAGCCCTAAATTACGCAAGATCAATTGGCTTAGAAGTACACATGTCAACACAAGCAAATATAACCAACATTGAATCAGTAAAATTCTACTCACAATACGCAGATGTAATAGTTTTAGCAAGAGAACTAACTCTAAAACAAATCCAAAGCATAACCAACCAAATCAAAGAAGAACAAATCAAGGGGCCAGGCGGAAACTTAATTCAAATAGAAATATTTGTTCATGGAGCTTTGTGCGTAGCCATTTCAGGAAAATGCTATATGTCCATAGCAACTTACAACTCCTCAGCAAATAGGGGAGCATGCCTTCAAAACTGCAGAAGATCATACAAACTAATTGATGAAGAAACAGGAGATGAGCTAAGAGTAGAAAACAAATACATCATGTCTCCAAAAGACCTATGCACAATCGGATTTATTGACAAAATATTAGATGCTGATGTAAGCGTTCTAAAAATCGAAGGTAGAGGCAGATCTCCAGACTATGTATTCAAAGTAGTTAAAGCATACAAAGAGGCTGTAGAAAGCCATCAAAACAACACCTACACCAAAGAAAAAATAGAAGCTTGGACAAAAGAGTTAGAAACAGTATTCAACAGAGGCTTTTGGCATGGCGGATATTATTTAGGAAAACAACTTGGTGAATGGTCAGGTGTATACGGCTCAAAAGCAACAAAAGAAAAAACATTCATTGGCGTTGCCTCAAACTATTATCCTAAAGCAAAAGTAGCTCAATTCGAACTAGAAGCAGGAGAAATCAAAGTAGGCGATGAAATTTTAATAACAGGCCCCACAACAGGAGCATATTTTACAACAGCAATAAAACTAGACAAAGAAGGAACATTAAAAAGCGCAACTAAAAAATCAACAATAACAATTCCAGTAGACAAAAAAATCAGAAAAAACGACAAATTATTTGTAATAAAACCAACAAAAAAAGAAAATTAATCAAAACACAAAATGTTAAAACAATTAAGAGATAAAATAGATGAACTTGATAATCAAATAATAGAACTTCTAGAAAAACGCTTTAAAGTTACAAACAAAATATCAACCTACAAAAAAGAAAACAATATCAACGTAGAAGACAAAAACAGAGAACAAAACATCCTAAAAAAGACCAAATCAGATAAAGTAAAACTAACCTTTCAAAAAATTTTCGAAATAAACAAATGCCAAAAATAATCCACTACAGAGAAAAATGTATCGGCTGCAACTCATGTGTTGAACTAGCTCCAGATAGGTGGGAAATCTCAAAAAAAGATGGCAAAGCAACATTAAAAGGTTCAAAAAAGAAAAAAGACGTCTACATAGCAGATATAACTCAAGACGAATTGGAACAAAACAAAAAAGCGCAACGTGACTGCCCAGTAAGAATCATAAAAGTAACCAATTAATAAAAAATCAATCAAAAAATATTAAAAGAAAATAAAAAAAATCAATCATTATCAACTCTTGGAGCCAATATAAAACTAAGCATCAACCTATCAGTTACCACAAATTCTAACTTCAAAGGATAATCTGATTTGAAATGCAAATTAACTCTATCACTAATTTTCCCACCAGCAATCATCTTCTTCAAATACTCCAAAGAATACTTTGATTTATGCTTACCATCGTCAGCAGTGATTGTGGTTTCATCATCATTTCTAATTTCAATAAAAGCTTTAGACAAATCGCCCTCAGCCTTAACTGATAACTGGTCTTTCTCTCCTAATAAAGTAACTGACTCAGCAACTACAGCAACATCTTCAATAGCTTCTTGTAACATTTTAGAGCTCATATTAACCGTAATTGGAAATTTCAAATCAGGAACTTTTTGATCCTTCTCATTTAAATCCAAGGTAGGAATTGAAAAAGACCTTGTAGTGTTACTCTTCATCACAATTTTAAGTTTATTTTCATCAGTTTCAATAGTTAAAACATCATTTCCCTTAATTCTTCTTAAAATTTGCTTTAAGTTATTAAGATTAATTGCAACTTCTTCCTTCTCATCAACTTCAAAAGAACTAAAACTAGAAGACAACAATTTGAAAACAACCATTGCAACATTAGCAGGATCCATGGCAACAAGCTCCAATCCATCCGAATTTGCCTTAAATTTAGCTTCGCTAACTAAGTCTGATATGATAGATACACTATCTTTAAAATATTTAGGTTCATCAAGTACTAATTTCATTTTTTACCTCTCAAATGCATATCATCCCTTAAAATGACTATATAAAGATTATTGTATTAAAACAATAGAAATAAAAACATTAAATCAAAAATTAATCCTTTGCCCATCCTTCATAACATGCGTTTTCTTAAATCCTAAGCTCTTAGCAAAATCAGCAAGCATAATAGCTTTCTCATTTTCAGCATGAATCGGCATAATATTTTTTGGCCTAACTAATTCAAATAAATCTCTATGATCCTCAAGTGCCCCATGACCAGAAACATGCACATCTCTAAAAATTCTAACTCCATTTGCACGCAAACTCTTCTCCAGTCTTTCTCTATTCTTCAAATTTATTTCAACAGGGATAATCTGACAACTAAAAACAACAAAATCTCCTTCTTGAAATTTAAAATCAATCTCTCCTCTAGATATTCTAGAAAGAATTGCTCGCGGCTCACCCTGATGACCAGTACAAACAATCAAATATTTGTCCCTTCCTTCCTTTTCAATTTTTCTAAGAATCTTCTCAATTTTATCTCTTCTTCTAAAAAGCATCACATCTTTTTCAAAATCAACCAAATTAATACGCTGCGCCGCCTTAACATACTTCATAAGCGACCTACCTAAAAACACAATTTTCCGATCAAGTTTTTTACCCATCTCAATAATACTCTTAAGACGCGCCAAATGAGATGAAAATGTCGTAACAATCATTGCTTTATTTTCAGAATCAATTCCAATCATAACATCTTTAAGCATTTGCCTAGCAACACTCTCGCTAGGAGTCTTTATGTGGGCATGAGCATACAAACAATTTACAATAAGCAAATCAACTCCTTCATCACCCAGTTCCTTCATTCTAGCAAAATTAGGCTTTTTACCAATAACCGGTTGCCTATCAAATTTATAATCATTAGCATACAAAACTTTTCCGTAAGGAGTATGAACGGCCACCATAACTGTATGTGGAATAGAGTGAGTCACATTAATAAATTCAATAGTAATCTTATCACTTATCTTGTAAGTAGCATTAAGACCCATAGAAACAATTTTATTTGGAATCTTTATTCTCTCATCCCATAAAATACTCTTTAAAATCTCGGCAGTATAAGGAGAACAAATAACTGGTGCATTTGGAAAAAGCGACGCCGCAAAAGGAATAGCTCCAACATGATCTAAATGTCCATGACTTGGAACAATAGCAACAACCATATCATACCAATCCTTAATATGCCCATAATCAGGAAGTGCTTGCGCCTTTAATAATTCATTATAAGTCTTAGCAGCACTAATATCTTCTCGATCCTCTTGGTGCTTAATATAGTTCTCCATAGCAAGACCCATATCTATAATAACAACTTCATCATCAATTTTAATAGCAACACTATTACCCTCGGTTTTAGAAAACCCACTTATTGAACATACTTCTATTGGCATATATACAATAAAACACATCTATTTTAAAAACCTTCTCCTAAATCAAAGTCAAATTAAGAAAAAAAACAAAAAATCAAATCATTTCCCATTAACTTTTTTTTCCAAATTATCTGGATCAATTCCCCAATGGCTTTGCATCCCACCCCCACTATCTCCAGGTTCACAAACAATAGCATATCCAGTTTGACCCATATATGAAAATTCAACACCTATTTTATTTTTTTTATCCCAATAAATCTCTCCTTGATTTAATCTATCTAAGTGATACTTCATTTTATTAATATCTTTTTCCATTTTAATTTCCTCCAAATCTATAATAATAAAATCCTCACAAGCCACATAAATTATCCCAACCCCAAAAAGAGGTAGCAATAGAAAAGATTAAATATCAATACCAATTAATCTAATTATGATTCAAGAAACACTCCAAGAATTAGGATTAAACAAAAGAGAAAGTCAATGTTATGTAGCTCTATTAGAATTAGGATCATCAAAAGTTGGTAAAATCATAAAAAAAACCCAAATCCCCTCCTCCAAAATTTATGAAATTCTTGACAAATTAATCAAAAGAGGATTTGTATCATATGTGAAAATAGCAAATATCAAACATTTTCAAGCCTCAGATCCCAAAATATTAATAAATTACATTGAAGAAAAAAAGAAAAAAGTAGAATCAATCATTCCTCAGCTTCTATTAAAACAATCTCTATCAACAAAACAAAGCGTTGAAATGTTTGAAGGGCAAAAAGCAATTTTCTCACTATTTACAAATTTAATAAAAGATACAAAATCAAAAGAAGAATATCTTATTTTTTCTATAAATGAAGATAACAAGAATAAAGCAGCAAATCTTTTTTTTAAAAATCTTGCAATAAGAAGAAAAGAAAAAAAATTAAACACAAAATTACTAAAAAACATTAAATATTACAAAAAAGAAAAACATACAAAATTAAAATTAAGATATACAAAATTTAATTTACCTCAAGGAATAACTATTTTTAGAAACATCACCATAATTCTCTCTTGGGTAGAGAGCCCAATAGCAATTAAAATAGAAAGTGAAATAATCTCATCACAACTAAGAGGTTTTTTTAACCAACAATGGAACATTTCAAAAACTACTCATTAAAACAAAACATAACCTTAGCATCGTATTCAGAGCCAACATCAACTCCCAAAGGCACATAAATATCAAATCTAACTTTTTTCTCCTCTCCAGCCACCATTTCAAACTCATCAAACTCAGGAACAAGCCATCTTGACATCTCACCATAAACCATAACCTCAACATTATAATCTTTAGTTGAATTAAGAGTAACAGATCTATAAACATGACTTTGAGCAGCAAGTTCACCAAATCTTAAGTGATCAGTCTCAGTTGTAAATCCAACCCCATAATCTCTTATCGTAACACTAGATAAAATAATTTGGCTATCATCACATTTAGGTAAATTTGCATAAGTAACACTAACCATAAAAATAATTAACAAAATTGCTAACAAAACAATAAAAAGTCTAAAATTCTTCTTCATCTTCATTTCTACTTTTATGTCTAAATTTAACAAGTAGCATTACAATTATAATCAACATTATAATTAAAACAGTAGTTACTAATATTGTGTTTGTATAGCTTGAACTTTTCAATTGATCTTCATTAATCTTTTGAGTAACTTCATTTTCAATAATTTTTAAAATAACCTTTTCAACCTTATTTTGCCCTTCAAAAAACAAAACAATTTGAGAATTATAATCTCCGTAAGACATATCAAAATTACCAATAGAACTAAGTTGACCCTTTTCCCAAGCCCCTAAATTAATTGTTGGAGTTTGAAATATTTCTTTTTCATCAATAATTAATTTTGCATAAACATTACTAAGTGAATTTCCCCAATTGTTTTTAACTTGAATATTAAATTGTGCAAATCCCTTAGGAACTTGTGTAGGATAATTAATAAGTTTTAAATCTAATTTTCCAACTTCAAAACTATCATTCATTTGTAACATATTACCATCATAATCTACATCTGAAACTACTATATAACTCCCTTGAACTAAATTTTTACTATTAAATGGAATTTCAAAAGAAAGACTATCTAAACTATCAAGTTTTTGATTTGAACTGTCTATTTTTCCAATTAAAACATTATCACTATCAAATACATTTATCTTTGCATTTACATTAGAAATGTCGCTATAAGTTCTACTCTCAACCCCCAAATTAATAATCATATCGTCTCCAACATTTATACTAGGTGCATATATATTTGCTTCAATATTTTTCTCTTTAGTATATACATGAATAAAAAGAACTTTTTCAACTCCCAGGCTAACCCCAACAGCAGAATCAGATCCAGCATTTTCTTGAGCATAAAGACCAATACGATAAATTCCAGGATCGATATTAATTTTATTAGGAAAATTAATTGTTAGCAAATAACTTTTAG
>Ga0233439_10006589_pt1 | contig 10290 bp, 8 predicted proteins | sample SI_123_September_6_FD_182713 | JGI IMG/M metagenome (GOLD analysis project Ga0233439, IMG submission 182713) | Seawater microbial communities from Saanich Inlet, British Columbia, Canada - SI_123_September2016_100_MG | ecosystem: Environmental > Aquatic > Marine > Inlet | place: Canada: British... | reverse complement strand
GCCCCAACAATGCCAGAGGCAAAATGATGATCATCGTTAGTTTTGTGGCAACCGCCGCACCGGTAAACAATGCCATTAAAAAAAACCAGCCAGACTGTTTTCGGGTGCATCCATTTTCCCATGAATAAAAAGCCAGAAAAACATAGGTAGCCGCCTGAAGATCTACATAGGCAGACGAAGCCACTCCAAAAAAAGTAGGGGTCAAAATAAAAATTAGCGGGACCAGCCACGCATAGCCTGTGGAACCAATTTGGCGGTAATACTGCCAAAGTGCGCACAAAAGTAGAAAAGCGATACCCAAGCCCGTAAGTTGTGCGAGGGAATCGGAACCCAACGCCAAAGCAAACAGGTAAACCATTTCAATTTGCTGAGGGAAATAGGAGTAAATATTGTTGGGAAGGTTGACCAGTCCTCCCGCTTTAAGAAATGCCCGGGGAACTTCGAGATGGTAAACCAGGGCATCCGTGGAAAATGCAGGGGCCAATGCGAGACTCAATGCCAGCAGGAAGAGAATGGCTAAAATAATCTGTGCAGTGGTTTTGAATAGCGAAGATGGAAAAAAAACCGGGGAAGTAAATACAGTTTTGATTCCGTCAAGCCATAGTCTTCTCCAGAGGCCGATACCCGATAACAGCAGTATTGCCAGTAGCGCCCAACACGTTAAAGGGGAAACTTGACCGGTAAAGACCAAGCCGGTTATTAACAGGGAGGCTATGATCGAACCTAAAGCGGAGGAAAAGACAAATGCTTCAACAGAACTGGAAAAATTTAAATCCCATACATTTCTGGTGAAGACTCTCCCAACACTCAAAAACCCTATAAAGATCAACAGGAAAAGAAGGGCATCCATTTGTGGATATGGGAAAGAGGGTTTAGTTTCTTAGTGAACAGGCAGGTTGTGTTTTTCTCGTATTAGACACATCTCGTTTTTGCAGTCTGGGAAAATAACGAAAATTCATCCGATACTTCCTGATAATCATCAAACCAGCAGGCCTCGGGATTTCTGAAAAAGGATAGGAATCGGGCGTTGTTATTCTTGTCTGCCGCCCGGAGGTATTTAAAGAATATCTGGTCTTCGGTCATTCCCAGCACTTCAATTTTCCCAGATTCATGAGACATGACCAGACGAGCACGTTTGGCCAGGCCCGAGCACAGGGTTCGGGATTTTTCAAAAATTTCGTATCCTTCCTCAACAGGAACAGAGTAGGTCTCGTTGCCCAGGGTTGGGCGGCATAGAAAAACATAATACGGAGGAACGCCTATATAAGAAAGCTTGGAAAACAACTCCGCAAGCACTTCCGCGTCATCGTTGACCCCTTTCACTAAAGGAGTCTGGTTGACCAGGGTGACTCCAGATTTCATCAGCATGTTCAGCCCTTCAATAGCCTCAGGGGTGAGTTCCCTCGGGTGATTGAAGTGAGCCATGATGTAAATTTTCTTTTCATCTGTGCTGTAAGTTTTAAACATTTCCAGCAATGAGGGGTCGTTCAAAATCCTGAATGGATTGAACGCCGGGACTTTGGTGCCAATACGAATAATCTGCACATGATCAATTTCACGTATCTTTTTGATAATGGGTTCCAGCTTACTCGTTGACATAACCAGAGGGTCGCCTCCGGTCAATAGCACGTTATTGACTTCTTTATTATCCTTTATGTATTCCAGACCTTCTGAGATGTCTTTGGTCACCTCATCGTTTTCATTCATGAACAGGCGTTTTCGAAAACAGAATCTGCAATAGGCGGCACATACCTCGTTAACCAATAATAGAGCTGTGGAAGTGTATTTATGCTCCAGGCCGCGAACTTTGGTGTATTTTTCTTCGTTGGAGGCATCCAACTCACCCCATTCATTGAGCTCTTGGATATCTGGCATGATGATCCGCTTAATGGGGTCATTAGGGTCGCTCCAGTCAATCAGGGACTGATAATAATCATTTGTCCGGAAAACAAATTTATCGTTGACCTTTTGCAGTTCTTGCTTTTCAGATTCGGTCAGTTGAGGAATTTGATCCAGCTTTGTTAAATATTTAGGCTTTTTCTTATCTGGAATGAGGCGTTTAAATAAAACATTCATCTTCCACCTCCCTTTTTAATAGATAAAGTTTAGTAACTAGCTGAAATTCTTTAGCTTGTCGGTCCTAATTTTTCCAGCTCTTTGCCACAAAAGACAAAAACTCCCCTTATTTCTCAAAATTGAGAAGCAGAGGGAAGGTTTGTAATGTTTTGGAGATATTTGCGGGGTCCTTTAAAATAAAGGCTTTATGCGCCTAATAGAAAGGAAGAGGCCCCCTCCAAACCGATGACCAAAATTCGGGCCGCTTATTAGCCAAATACCAGCATACTTGAAATCTGGAATCCTGAAAAATCTTAATTGGGTCTCGGCTATAATTTAAATCATACGTGACTCGACCTGGTCTATCAAGGAAAATAACCTTCAAACAAATGGGAACTATCTGATAAAAATAGATAATTATATTTATTTTCAATGATTTATTGGTTTGAAAGTTTAGGATGAAATTCTCAGTGGTCGTTCTGGAATTAAAGGGAAATGGATTGATTTTTAGCAAATACCCAGACCTTTCATCTATGCTCTTGACCCCGGAATTTTCAGTTGACAGGGTATTGGAATGGACTATAATGCAAAGCTCTTTTTTCAAATGCGAATTGTTAAAATGGCAATTCGATTGCGAATGATTTAAGGCTCTGAATATTAAGGTTCTAATGCTATTTCTGGTTTTATCTTAATTCAGGTTGCCAGTAAACTTGACAGGTTAGACCCGATTATAAGGTTGGAGTGATAGGTTTAGATTTGATTCATTATATTAATAGAGGAGATTGTTAGATGAAAAAGGCTTTGATATTGAGTGTGATGGTTATATTCAGCTTGTTTGCAGTAAGTTCTGCATTTGGAGCGGCCAAATGTCCGCAACCGCGGAAAACCAAAACGGCTCCTGGCGGCATTGCAAAAAAAGATATGACGGCTAAAGCTGATGCGGCAAATGGCGAAGCGATTTACATGAAGAAAGCCAAGCCTATGGCTTGTAAAATGTGTCATGGAGCCAAAGGTGATGGTGGCGGAAAATTAGGGAAAGCCCTGAAACCTGCTCCTCGTAACTTTGCCTGTGCGGCAACCATGAAAAAGGTTTCTGCCGGTCAGATGTTCTACATCATTAAAAATGGTTCTAAAGGAACCGGTATGGTGGCTCATGGCAAAACTTTGAAAGATAAAGAAATTTGGGATGTTGTTAAATACATCCGTAGCACTTGGGTAAAATAAGTATAGTTTGATTAAAAGGGGTAAGCCGCTTAAGCGGTTTACCCCTTTTTTTGTGCTTTTTTTGAATACTTTCATTGATTAAGGGTGAAGTGAAGCCTAAGAATTTTGGCTTTAATCAGGTGGACGAATGCCCCCTCAACAGCGTACAATTTACTAGTAACCTTTTGGAGTTAAAAGCCTGTGGCTATGCACCCGATTGATCCCACCGAAAAACAGTTGCGACAGTATGGCCTGATGATGGCTGGCGTGCTTTCTTTCTTTGTAGCTCTTTTCTTTTATAAGTCCTGGCACACTGCGGGAATGGCATTGGGAGTCTGGGTTCTGTTTTTTCTGACTTTGGGGTTATTGGCTCCCCTTCGCCTGACTCCGGTTTACCGGGCTTGGATGAAGTTTGCAGAAGTGGTCGGGAACTTTAACTTCAAACTGATTTTAGGGCTGATGTATTTTACTGTATTTACCCCGATGCGAATTGTCGCATCTTTTTTTCGACCTGATCCGTTAACTCGAAAAATTGAGCCGAACAAGGATAGCTACTGGCATGACTGCGAGCCTCGTAGTTCAGACCCAAAACGCTTCGAACAGCAGTTTTGATTTATTCGATTGGGTAATAAAGTTTCCATCCGTTGGAAGGGTTGTTTGTTATGGAAAAAATTCATAAAGAGATTTTAGGGCTGATGGGCAAGATTGATATCGATTGCAGGGATGAAAATGGCATTATCATCATTGACCTGACCGGACAATTGGATGTTTATAATTCCAACGATGTTAACCTGCTCATTGATGCATATCGAGAAAGAGGGTTTGATAAGTTTATCTTGAACCTGGAAAAAGTGACTTATCTGGATAGTTCAACCATCAGTGTGTTTATCCATTGTTATCAATCGCTTAGTGGTAAGGGCCGGTTTGCTCTGGCCGGGCTCAATGGTGCACCCAAGGAAGTTTTTGAACTGGCAAAACTTCACGATGTTTTTCAGATTTCCCCTGATGTAGCCAGCGCCATTGCCAACTAGCATTTGCTTTATTTGGCAAGCCAGGGTGTATTCGGTTTAAAGTGTTATTGTTAGTCCTTGCCTCCGGGAATGGGCCGCTTTGATTGGGTGCCGAAGTGTGTTAGTTTAAAGGCTTATGCCTGAGTAAATGAAGGTAAGGAGACTCTTAAAGAGTTAGACGAAAGCAGAGGTTTCAATGCGAAAGCTGGCTTTGCACATTGTCTTATTTTTATTTGTTTTTGGGGCGGTTCACGTTGGGGCGCAGGGTATGAATGAGTCCGAAACGGATTTGTCAGATCTGGGCATTCCAAAAGAGCCGGGATGGAAACACCCGTCTTATCGTGGATGGGAATCATTGAGTGTACCCGGTTTGATCGCTACTTATTACGATCTGGATCGGGACAATAAACTGGATTATATGGTCATTCGAAAAGTAATTCGGAAGGCCTCGACAGAAGAGACAACGATAGAGCAGGCTATCGAAATTGCCAAGTTCGACAACCTGAGTGTTTATTTTTCGCATCCGGTAATGTTTTTCGCCAATCGCAACCCTCTGTTTTATTGCAAAGGTGTTGATCCGAGACGCAATTGCACAGATATCTGGGTGGATATTGCGGAAGACGGTTTAAACGGTAATGAAGAACTCTATTCGCTTGCAACCCCCAGTTTGGGGGTTCGTTAATAAGGTACACTGGATTTTCTTTCTGGTTTTGTGTGGGTTGGTGGTTAGCACTTTGCCCTTGTATGCCCATGAGGAGAAAGCCCACGGCTCTCCTTCGGAGACCGGCAAGGAAAAAGATCTGCTACGCATAGGTGCTACAGTTTATAAGCATATGTGCGTATTTTGCCATGGTGAAAATGGTAATGGTGGAGGCAAAGCCATGGCTTACCTATATCCTTGGCCTAGAGATTTTCGTCAGGGTGTGTTTAAATATCGAACGACTCCGTTTGGATCGATTCCTCTGGATAAGGACATTTACCGGACTATTTCACGGGGTGTTCCGGGTACTTCCATGCCTGCATGGGGGGGAGCCTTGACAGATGATGAAATTCGGGGTGTGGTCAAATATATTAAGACTTTTTCAAAAAGGTTTAATAGCGATAAACCCAGAGAGCCAATTACGATTGCATCGGTTCCCGTAGCTACTCCGGAATCGGTTGAAAGAGGTAAAAAGGTTTATCAGCAAATGCGTTGCGCCCGGTGTCATGGTACAGATTTAAAGGGCGATGGACCCATTGCAAATGAACTCTATGATATTTGGGACCACCGGGTTTTCATTTATGACCTCACGGATCCTAATACTTATAAATTTGGATTCGATCAGAAAGACCTGTTCCTGATATTGACTACGGGGATTGATGGCACCCCGATGAAATCATACAATCACTTGACGGATGCGGAACGGTGGGATCTGGCATCCTTCATAGAATCGGAAATAGAGAAAGAGAAATACAAACCCGCTCAATACGAAATTGACCTGACCACCTACAGCATTGATCAGGAAATTGATATGGATCCGGGGAACCCGTTGTGGGAAAACATCCCGGTTCAAAACATCCATACGATTCCCCTTAATGCGCGCCGGGATCCGGTAGACCAGGTTCAGTTTCAGTCCGTTGTGAATGATGAAGGCATTGCCTTTCGACTGGAGTGGGAAGATTCCCAACCCGACCGAACTTCGAGCCGTCATCAGGATTTTAAAGATGCCGTTGCCATGCAGTTTGCTCTTGGCGAGGTGTTATTGCATAAGCACGGTCACAATGAACCGTTCTTTGGCATGGGCAACCGTGGGAAAGTAGTCAATATCTGGCAATGGCGCGCAGACTGGCAAACGGAAATTGAAACGAAGGAAAAGCTGGAATATGCGACTAAAGGTATGGATATGGATACCATGATCTTTGGCGGCGAAGTCAACCCTGTTGATGCACTTAATCCATTCAGGGATGTTCCTGTTGAGGAATTGAATGCGGAAGGATTCGGAACGTTAACGCCTCAGCCACAAACCAAGCAGAATGTGCTGGGAAAAGGAGTGTGGAAAGATGGCAAATGGAGTGTAGTGTTTTTTCGCTCCCTGGAATCGTTGAATAAATGGGATATAAAATTTATTCGTAAAAATCCTGTGTTGGTGGCTTTTGCAATTTGGGATGGAAAACATCAGGACCGGAATGGCCGAAAAGTCATTTCCATGTGGCAGAGACTCAAGGCACTGGATTTACCGTAGAATACGGTCGAAACTGCCTGAATCAATAAATAACTATTTTAAGAATGAATTTGTAATCCATATATCTGGAGAATTGTTTAATGTCAGAAGAAAACGAAAAGGAAGATACCGAAGCCGAGGATTCGTTGAGCGTCACCGAAGATGAAAATGTCTTACTTGACGAAGTCGATGAATCGGATGAAATGGATGAGGTGGAAGAGGTTGCAGAAGAAGTGATACCTGAAACCGGTGCTTTTTTGGTTCTTGGTCAGGGGGATTTTTCTATGTCCCAATCCAACCGGGGAGCGGATGATCCCGGTGATAACACATTATGCGAACCTCAGTTTATTGATAAGTTTGGGGACATACTGTTTGTTTCTGATAGAGGCAACCACCGGGTTTTGATTTGGGAGCAGTTTCCTGAAGAAAATGGTGAGCCTTCATCCCTGGTACTGGGTCAGGAAGATTTTGCTGACTGTCTCGAAAATAGAGGTATTACCACCACTCTGGATGAAATGACTTCCGGATTGGGCGACGAAGATCTGGATGGATTCACCATCAGTAAGGCGGAAGAGGATACCCTCTCCCAACCGGCAGGTATTTGTGTCATTGATGGGAAACTTTATGTGGTAGATAGCGGTAACCATCGGGTATTGCGATGGAGTGGAATTCCCTCAGAAGATGGCGAAGCCCCCGGGCTGGTGCTGGGTCAGGATAACCTGGATGATAATGAAGCCAACCGCCGGGGATTTGTCGGTTCCGGTTCACTATTTTTCCCCATGGGCATCCACTCAGGCGATGACAAACATGTATTGGTTGCCGATAAAGACAACCACCGTGTTTTAATCTGGAACAAAATCCCTTTTAGTGACGGGTGGAATGCAGATATTTCGCTCGGCCAAAAAGGAATGGATGATCGCTGGCCCAATCAGGGCGAATTCGATAATGTCGGTCAGGATACTCTCAGTTTTCCATCTGGCGTGCATTTCGATGCGGAGAGCGAACGCATCTTCGTAGTAGATCAGGGCAACAACCGTGTATTGATCTGGAATCGAATTCCCCGGGATACTGGCGGGGTCGCCGCTGATGTGGTGATTGGACAAAAAGATTTTTTCAACCGGGAACCGAACCGGGGCAATGGGCACCACCGACCCTCCGCAGACGGGTTATATTTTCCTACAGATGTAGTGGTCGGAGAAGCAGGAATGTTTATTTCCGACACCGGTAATAACCGTGTCTTGTATTGGAAAGAAATTCCCACCGAAAGTGGACAGCCTGCCGATCTGGTTTTGGGCCAGGCCTCTTTTACAGAAAATAAAGTCAACCGAAATTTGGACGATGCTTCCAATTGTACGCTCAACGATCCTTATGGATTGCTGTTGATCGATGAAGAAGAGGAAGAGGAAGAGTTTCGCGGTATCCCAATGCCAGATGATGACGATGATGGCGAAACTGCTTTGGTCGAAGGTTCAGAAGGGGAGGAAGAAGAGCCGGAAGAGCCGCAACCGAAATTCAAACTTTTCATCTGCGACCGGGGTAACTCCCGCGTAGTGGTTTGGAATGAACTCCCCTATCAGAAGGAAGAAGAAGACGAGGAAGAAGAATTCGAGGAACTCGTAGTCGATGATGAAAACCTGTTGATCGGTGAGGATGAGGATGAGGATGAGGAAGATTTCTTCGAAGAAGACGAAGTCCCTCCCGGAGAACTGCCTTCAGCTTAACGGGGGCTCTATGGTATAAGAAATTCGAAAACCCCCCCAGTCCTGAAGGGCTGGGGGGTTTTCTTTTTTCTATCTTTGTAGCGCGTGTGATATTTTTTCAGGTAAATTCATGTCAAAAAATTTGAGTGCTCTGTTCTCCAAATAGATTTTAAAAATTTTTTGTCAAGAAAGGACTTGCCGACTTTACTTTATTGAGTGGAAGTTCATCATGCTAAGCCGCCACGTGGGCATTGCTTTCTGTGAACTGCTTAGTGACGAAAGGAGAAGTCATTATTGCGAGAAGACCGCTATAATCCAAACCAAACCTTATTTCATCTCCGACCTTTAAATTGTAATTCTCTCCATCGAGAATTATATGATCACTACTAGAACCTATCATTGTTAGCTTGTTATTAGGTTTCAAGTTGGATGCTTGAATATCCTGTCTGCCTAAAGCTACGATCACTCTTTGATGATCACCTCGATCCAGAAAGGCAGGAACATTGCCAAAAGCATCTTGACAAATTTCTCCAATTGGAACAGATGCCTTTCTCTTAGACTCGATAACTTCAGCAAAAAGTTGAAATGCGCCCGCATGCAAACCCGGAATTAATTTTCGACTTACAGTCTCGCAACCTAAAAGAATTGATTCACCCAAACGGAGATTATTAACCCTGCCAACATCCTGAGAAGATTTGAACCACTCAAAATTTGCTGAATTTCCGCCAGAAATAATTTCCAGATCAATTTGGAACTCTTTTTCTAATAAATCAACCAATTCGGAGAGTTCTCGCATGTTTCTATCATCAGGTTTAATTCCACCGTAGCAGGCAAAATTGCAACCAATGCCAATTATTTTTAGATTGGGAAGAGAAAGGGTTTGCCTGACAAATTGAGGGAGATCATAAGGCAGTACCCCTTCGCGTAGATCCCCTAACTCAACCATAATAATTACCTGATGAGTTTTATTCTGTATTTTTGCGTGATGGGAAAGCCTTTTAATAGTCTCAATTTCTGTGTTTAAACTAATTTCCACATTTTCAACAATGGACTCAGCTTGGCTCAAAGGTGTGCGCAAAAGAACAAAAGGAATTGATATTCCCGCATTCTTCATTTTTAGAATGTTTTCAATACGCGAGTCAGCAATTAATTTAACTCCACCTTCAATCATTGCTTTGGCTATGGAAGGTTCTCCCAGTACGGATTTAGTAACCCCCATTAGGGAAATTCCCTTCTCCAAATACAAGTCAGAAAGAATCTGTGTGTTTTCTCGAATCTGGGGAAGAGAAATTTCTAATCTAGGTGCGAATGAATTCATCAATTCCTTCTAAACGATTAAGCTTTTGCGCTAGATGGCCTGAGAAGAATTTAAAATTCTCTCGCTTAATCTTATTTTTCAATGCTGGAAATTGGTGGCTTAATGCCTGAACAAGCTTTTGGCATCCACTGCTTAAAACATCTGTTGTTGGCAATTGAAACCTCTTTTCATAATCTTCTATTACCTTCAGAACCTCATGGTCATCCATATCTTCATGGCTTAAAGTTATTGCCACCACTTTGGTTTTAGAAATCGTTTCGATAAGTTTTATTTCGCTTTCAGGAGTTGGCATCGCCAGGTTTGGAAAATCGCAGCGGAACTTTCTGGCAGGTGGATGTTGGAGGATAACTCCATCGGGCATACTTCCCTTTAAGATGGCGATAGAACTTAAGAAGGCGGGATGACTAATTGCGCTCTGTCCTTCTACTAAAATAATGTCGGGGCTTTCTTTTTCAAATGCCTGGACAACGGAGTTTTCAACTTCACCGACCATGAACTGGGAAATGAGGGCATCCGTGGATACACCATATTTTGCTCCCTGCATCAAACTTGTTTGGCCTGTTGCGACGAGTACAGACTTTATGCCGAGATTGTTTAGGGTTTCATTGAGTTCAACAGCTGTAGTCATTTTTCCACAGGCGCAGTCCGTGCCTAAGACAGCAATGACGGGAACATTAACTTGAGATATTTGTCCCGTAAAGAGGTGCAGGTCTTTTAATGGAGGAGGTTTCCTGATGTCTTTGATTTGGACACCATTTAGAGCCGCTATATGAGAAAGCTCTGGGTCTAGTGTGAAAAACTCA
>Ga0233439_10006585_pt1 | contig 10292 bp, 13 predicted proteins | sample SI_123_September_6_FD_182713 | JGI IMG/M metagenome (GOLD analysis project Ga0233439, IMG submission 182713) | Seawater microbial communities from Saanich Inlet, British Columbia, Canada - SI_123_September2016_100_MG | ecosystem: Environmental > Aquatic > Marine > Inlet | place: Canada: British... | reverse complement strand
TTTTTCATTTTTATTTCATTTTAGAGTATTTTTGATATAAGTAGGGCTTTTTAGAACAATAACTAATGCAGGAAGAACCAAATCCAATCAAAGATTATCTATTTGAATACATTGAGAATTCATCAACTATTCCAGAATTAATTGTAAAAAAGAAATTTGATGAGGTAATTAATGAGATCATACAAAATTGTTATGACAGAATAGTTTCTATGGATACTAAAGATGTTGCAGTAGGTATTTTGGCAACAGGTATTTTACATTATGTACTTACCAATTCACTTCTAAATAGTCAAAGGAAATTAGAGTATAACGGAGTTGAATTAGATATTGTAATTCCAGACATTAAAACATTAGAAAAGGATCAAAAAAGATCACTAATAATTTGCATTCCAAAATCATCAGATAAAGAAATTATTAGTAAAAAAATATCACAGTTAGAGAAAATTCAAACAGTTAAAGAAAATATATGGGTTGTACTTTCAGAAGATATCAAAATAGATAAAAAATCATTTGTGTTATCCAAAGAAAATAATACATTTTCAAAGATCATATTTGAAATTGCACAATTTAGTAATGTAAACAGTACAAATAAATTCAAAATTTTACGTATATGATAATTATTTTAAAAGTAATTTCAAATTAATATTTTTTTTAAATATACCATACAAGGATGAATCACTCAAGTCTTTAAGAAATGGAATTGCACCCAAGACCTTAACTCCAGTAAGATCTTCTAAATCTTTTTTCAATTGTTTTATTTCATATCCCTTATCAAAATTATTTATTATGATTCCTTTAACTGGAATTTTATATTTTTGACACATTTTTACAGTCATTATAGTATGATTTACAGTTCCAATTTTACTACTAGTTACAATAATGGCAGGGATTTTCATATCTTTGATTAAATTTGTAATGTGATAATCCTTGAGAATAGGAGTCATAATTCCACCCATTCCTTCAACAAGTACAACATCATGAAGTTTAGATAATTTTTTGAAACTAGATAATACTGTAGAAATTTTGGGTTTTGTTTTTAATTTTTTCCAAGCAGTGTATGGGGATGCAGGGATTTTAAAGAATTGGGGGTTTACAAGATTTTCAGGATCATACACCATTGCAGCATGAGATAAAATGTCAATGTCTTCTGATTTGTAACCTTTTTTTTGAGCAGTACCAGCTGCAAATGGTTTCATTACGCCAACATTGACGTCTAATTTTCTAAGAGATACTGCCAAACCTGCAGTGATGTATGTTTTCCCAATATCCGTATCAGTTCCAGTGATGAAAAATGATTTCATTATAATTTTATAAAAATATTAGTTGATTAATTCATCGGTCGATTACAAACTCCAATACGCTTAAGTTTGTAATTCTTACAGAAAATTTATGGATCTAAATGAGTTACATCAAAGAGAGATTGATTCGCTTAGAGACGAAAATGTGGAATTACGAAAAAAGGTAAAGGAACTTGAAGTAAAAATAAAAGAATTAGAAAATTCTAAAGATTAATCGTTCAATTATTAAGATCTGAAATAATACAAAATCCATTGAAAAGTTCTGTTTGGCATCCAAACACTCAGATGAAAGAGTGGGGGTCTTTTGATAAAATCACAAATGCCAAAGGGGTGTGGTTAATTGATTCTAAAGGCAACAAAATGATGGATGCAGTAGGTTCTATGTGGTGCAATGTTTGGGGACATTCAAACCCACAATTAGTAAAAGCAATTACCACTCAAAGCAAAAAAGTACAACATTCATCCATGTTTAATCTCACTAACGAGCCTGCAGAGAAACTAGCCCAAAAACTAGTAAAAATATCACCTGGAATGTACAAGACATTCTATTCAGATAATGGTTCATCAGCAATGGAAATTGCAATCAAAATAGCATTACAGTACTGGAAAAATATTGGTGAGAAAAAGAAAACAGAAATTGCAACGCTAGAAAATGGATATCATGGAGATACTTTTGGTGCAATGTCAGTAGGATATGTTCCAGAATTTTTTGGCAAATTTAAAAAACAATTATTCTCAACAATACAATTTCCAGTTCCAAACAACTACAGAATACCAAAAAAATACTCATTTTCAGAATATCAAAATTACTGTCTTGAAAAAATAGAAACAAAATTTTCCAAAAGTAACAACATTGCAGCTTTTGTCATGGAAAGTGGAGCACAGATGGCAGGAGGAGTCATAATTTATCCAAAAGGATTTCAAAAAAAGATAAAACAGTTATGTAAAAAATATGATATTTTATTTGTACTAGATGAAATAGCTACGGGTTTTGGAAGATTAGGTTCCATGATACAATACGAAGAACAAAAAAGTATTCCAGATATTGTGGCATTTGGAAAAATGTTAACTGGAGGATATCTTACAATGGCTGCAACGTTAGCTAGTAAGAAAATTTATGATTCATTTTCAGGAGAATTTAATGATTGGAAACATTTGTTTCACGGTCACACATATACGGGAAATCCAATTGCAGCATCAGTTGCAAATGAAAATCTGAAAATGTATCAAAAAAATAACCTGATAAAAAAAATACAAAAAACATCTAAAATATTTGGAAATTTTTATCAAGAGATTTCTGAAATTGATATTGTAGGAGATATCAGACATAAAGGAATGCTTATGGGAATAGAGTTAGTAACTGACAAATCAAAAAAGACACCAATTCATCCTAAAAAATCAATAAACAAAATATTTTTTGAACATGGTAAAAAAAATGGAATTTATCTCAGAACTTTGGGAAATATTGTCATGTTGGTTCCGCCATTAGCAATTTCAGAAAACGAGTTAAATTCACTCCTAAATAGAACAATAAAGACGATAAAATCTGCAAAACCAAACCTACATTGAGTGTTAACCCCCATATTCTTCTTGGTTAACCTTTCCATTATTGTTATAAATGGAAAACAAGTAAAGTAATTGTGAGTGTTTTAGAATTTATCAAAGAGTGCCAAGAGAAAGTTTTTGCAGGAACTCATATTTCTACAGAAGATGCAGAAAAATTACTAAATATTCCAGATGAAAATTTAAAGGATCTTGCCAAATATGCAAATGAAATAACCAGAGATTTCAATGGTGAAAAAGTAGATGTTGAGCAACTAAACAATATTAAAAAAAATGCATGTAGTGAAGACTGTACATTTTGTGGTCAATCTGCATTCTTTGATACAGGAATAGAATCATATCAATTACCAACACCTGAAGAAGTAGTTGACAAGGCAAGAAAAGCAAAACAGGAAGGTGCAGAATCATATTGTCTAGTTGCAGCATGGAGAGAGCCATCTCCAAAAGATTTTGAAAAAGTTTGTAAAATCATTCAAGATGTAAATGATAAAGTTGGAATAAGCGTAGAGTGTAGTTTAGGTTTTCTCACCATACAGCAAGCAGTAAAATTAAAAGAACTTAATGTGAAAAGATACAATCATAATTTAGAGACTGCAAAATCAAAATTTCCAGAAATTTGTACCACTCATACATACGATGACAGACTAAAAACATTAGGAATTGCAAGAGATGCAGGATTAGAACTATGTACTGGTGGAATTATAGGGCTTGGAGAAACAAGAGAACAAAGATTAGAATTAACATTAGAGTTGGCAAGATTATATCCTGAAGAAGTAACAATCAACATTCTAGTTCCAGTTCCAGGAACACCATTAGAATTACAAACTGAATTAAAAAATTCAGAGATTATCAGAATGTTTGCAGTGATCAGATTTCTGTTACCTGAATCAGTAATCAAAATTTCAGGAGGTAGAGAAACGATGCTTGATGATGCAGGGGAGGAACTACTTCAAAGCGGTGCAAATGGAATTATTACTGCAGGGTATTTAACAATGGATGGAAATGAGGCTGAAAAAGACCTTAAAATGATTGAGAAAATTGGCCTCCAAGCATAAACTGAATTTTATCGATTCAGAGTTAAAAGAAATCAAAGAGAATAACCTCTATAGAAAATTACGATATGGTAAATCCCAAGGGATTCACATCACAATTAATACAAAAAAATTACTAAACTTATGCTCAAATGATTATCTAGGAATTCCAATAACTAAAATTCAAACAAAACAGATGCAATCAAGCTCACGATTAGTATCCGGAAATGATGAATCATATAAAAAATTAGAAGACAAACTTGCAAGACACAAATCACAACAAAATAGTTTGATATACCCTACTGGATATATGGCGAATCTTGGTGCAATATCAACAATTGCAAACAAAGGTGACATAATTTTTAGTGATGAATTAAATCATGCAAGCATTATAGAGTCATGTAAATTATCAGATGCAAAAATTTCAATTTATAAACATAATGACATGAATGATTTAGAAAAGAAATTAAAACAAAAAGCAAAAAACAAGTTTGTAATCACTGAAGGCATATTTAGTATGGATGGGGACTTATCATCACTAAAACAAATTACAGAATTAGCAGAAAAATCCAAAGCAGTTACAATTGTAGATGATGCACATGGGGATTTTACAGTAGGTGACGATGGGAAAGGTACTCCAAATTATTTTAATGTTGGAAAAAATATTGATTTGTATATTAGTAGTTTAAGTAAAGGATTAGGATCATTTGGAGGATATGTTGCATCGCAAAATAATGTAATTGATTTGTGTATTAACAAATCAAAATCATTTATCTATACATCAGCACTACCTTCATTTTTGATAGAACATTCGCTTAGTAGATTTGAATCAAATAGAGAAAAACAAAAAAAGAAACTAGAAAAAAATATCATCCATCTATCAAAAGGATTACAGGATATAGGATATGAAATTAAATCTAAAACACATATCATACCGATAATCATAGGAAAAGAAAAACTCGCCATGGAGTTTGGAAAGTTTTTGATAGATAATGGAATTTTTGCACAGCCAATCAGATATCCAACCGTTCCAAAAAATGAAGCCAGATTGAGAATATCAGTTACAGCGTGGTTGACAGGTACAGATATTGAAAAAGCATTAAGAATTTTTGAAAAGGCATATAGGAAATTTTACTGATTAACGCATAGCGTCAAAACCACCTAAAGCAGGAGAGCCAATAATTACAGCCAAAGTGATTACTATTGCTAAAACAACTCCTACAATAACAAATCGCTTATTCATGGCAAAAATAAGCACATCCCAGTTAAAAATTGATAGTCTTAGGATAAGGGTCAGATGTGGAATAATCCTTTAAAGGAAAAATCATGAATTTGTTACATGGTAGAAACCACTTTAGTGATAGCAGTATTTGCAGGATTAGGGTCATTTGTAGCTCCATGTATTTTACCAATGATACCTGCATTTTTGGCATACATTTCTGGAACAACTCTTTCAGAATTAAATCAAAAGGGGAATTCAAAAACAATAGTAATCAATAGAATGAATATTATTTTCAATACAGTTTTCTTTGTGTTAGGATTTACAACAGTATTTGCGGTGTATAGTGTAATAATTAACAGTATTTTTTCAAATGTAAGTCAAGAAGTAAATGCAGTATTCAACATGATAGGTGGAACAATAATAATCTCATTTGGATTGTTCATGATACTTTCAATGAAAATAAGAAGATTGAACATAGAAAAGAAAATAGTTCCAAAAGGGATGAAAGTCAGTTACCCATTTTCATTTATTTTTGGATTAGCTTTTGCAGCTGCATGGACTCCTTGTGTAGGTCCAGTATTGGGAACAGTGTTAGCATTAGCTGCTGCAACTCCAGCACATGCATTAAACATAATGTTGATGTATTCTTTAGGTTTAGGAATTCCATTTATTCTAATGGGGGTATTTTTTTCAAGAGGAACAAAAATTATTAGAAAAATGAGTAAGCATCTAAAATACTATAATTTAATTTTGGGAGGGTTCATCATATTTTTAGGATATTTGGTATTTACAAATCAATTAGCATATATTGCAAATTTTCCACTCCTAAACGAATTGGTACTATTAGGGTGATTAAATGAAATCAGAGATAAAGACAGCATTAATTTTAGGAATTATAATTGCTATAAGCATAGGCGTAACGAGTACGATTTTTTCATCATATGATGAAGAAACAAGAGTATCAAATACGTCATCTAATGAAAAACCCATTAGTCAAATAGACAAGTCAGAATTCAAAAAAGCCCCCAATTTAGTTGGAATTACAAATTACCTGAATACTACACCAGAAGAATTAGGAAAAAAAATTGATGGTAAGGTAGTGCTATATGATATTTGGACATATAGTTGCATTAATTGTATTAGAACACTTCCATACATTACTGCATGGGACGACAAATATGCAGAACAAGGATTGTTAATTGTTGGAATACATTCACCTGAATTTGAATTTGAAAAAGATGTTGAAAACGTAGAACTTGCAGTATCAAAATATGGAATAACGTATCCCGTAGTTTTAGATAATGATAAAGAAACTTGGGAAGCATTTGAAAATAGATACTGGCCAAGAAAATACATTGCAGACCATGAAGGATACATCAGATACGATCACATAGGAGAAGGAGGTTATCAAGAAACTGAAAAAATAATTCAAGAATTATTAAAAGAAAGATCTAATGCGCTTGGAATGCAAACTATATCTACAGAAAAATTAGTAGACATTGATGAATTTGAACATTCTTGGTTACGATCTCCGGAATTATATTTTGGTTATTATTTTGCACAAAATCGTAATCAGTTAGGAAATGAAGAAGGGTTTAGACCAAATCAAGATGTAACATATTCACTTCCAGAGTCAATTCAACGTCATAATTTCTATCTTGATGGAACATGGACTAATTTGAAAGGAAGTATGAAACTTGTATCAGATACAGGAATTATAGTTCTCCCATATAGTGGAAAGGAGTTAAACATAGTAACATCAGGTAAAACAAGTTTAGAAATATATCTAGATGGATTACCAATAAAACAATCAGTATCTGGAACAGATGTTGAAGATGATGGTAGTGTGCAAGTAGATGAACCAAGATTGTACAACATAGTACAAACAGAGACATCAGAAGAACACACCATACAAATAGTTGCAAACACTCCAGGGTTTGAAATTTTTACATTTACCTTTGGATAATGTAACCAAGATAAGGTGTAACTGGAGTTACAGTATCAGCGGTTACAAATCCCTTTAAAACAAAATTTTTGAGTGAGATTGGTGAAATTAAGGCATGATAAGTAATTCTTGGAACAAAACAGAAGGGAGTTCAATATCACAAAAAGTAATTGGCAAAGTAAAGCCTGATGAACCACTAAAAAATAAAATAGATTTTGCACAAAAAAAACTACATTTTCAAATATCAAAATTAGATGGAATTAATCAAAAATTAGGTAAAAAACATGATGTGATATTTGAAAAAATTGTGAATGCTCAAAGAAATAATAAAAATAGTTACGCTCAAGCATATGCCGGAGAATTAGCACAGGTTAGAAAAATGAAAAACATGGTAAGTGGAGCAAAGTTATCCATGGAACAAGTAAAACTTAGACTAGATACCGTATCAGAATTAGGCGATGTCGTAGTAACACTCAGTCCATGTATGTCAATTATCAAAGGATTAGCACCATCACTTAATGGAATAATGCCTGAAGCTAATGCCTCAATGCAAGATTTGTCATCAATATTAGGAGATGTAATGTCAGGATCATCTATGGGAATTACAAACGACATGAATGTTAGTCAAGAAACTAATGCAGATACACTAGCAATTCTTGAGGAAGCCCACAGTGTGATTGCAGGTCAGACAAAATCATCAATACCAGATATACCGGATGATCTCAAACAACAAATGAATAACAAAAGATCAGATATTCTAATTTAAAATCATTATTTTATTTCATTCTAATAATTTAGAATGAAAATTTACTTTATAATAGATTAAAAATCGTAGGTTTTCATGAAAAGCATTCTATTAACAGTATTTACAATAATTATTCTAACTAGTGTACCTTCAAGCTTTGCAGATTCGCAAAGAAACGAAAAACTGGAATTTGCGGGAACATTAGAAGAAACATTAGGTCATTTTTGGGCATTGGAATTAAATCTTGATGAAAATAATTCTAAGTTAGCACTAGTTCATGCAACACATCCAATTTCAGAACTATACGAGACAATGAGTAAGCATCTTGAAAATAATCCTGATTTTAATAAAAAACTTGAAACAACTTTAGTTGAACTAAAAGACAAAGCAAATACAGATGTTAGTAAATCAGAAGCAAAGTTAGCCATAGATGAGGCCAAGACAATAATTCACGAAGCAAGAAGTATTGTTGTAGGAGAACAGCAAAGTAATGAAGATGAATTTAAAATTCAATTAATCAATACACTTTTGGAAACTGCAAAAATTGAATACAAAGAAGCAATTGATGATGGGATTATAGTAGAAGTTGCAGAGTTTCAAGATGGTTCAGCATTTGTATGGCAATCACAGCAAATATTCTCAAGTATGGAAAATAAAATAGAACCAACAGATGCAGATAGAATTAATGAATACTTTGAACTTGTATGGACAGGTTTTAAAACTCAAGAAAGTCCAGAAACCGTAGAAAATTATGTGGATGCAGTAATTTATGAATTCGAAGAACTATCAGGAATTCAATCAGAACCATCAAAACATGAAGAAGAAGTGTTTGGAACAGAGTCAAAACATGAAGAAGTATTTTCAGACATATCCCCATTAAAACAACTCAAAGAAGGAATAACTCCAAAAGATATTCAATGTAAATCAACACATGGACTTGTGTTCAAACAATCAGGAGAACCTGCATGTGTGAAAACTTCAAGCATTCAAAAATTAATTAATATGGGCTGGGCCCAATAATTCTATTTAGATTTCTTTTTACTTTTTTGAATTAAAATTTTCTTTATTCTAGATATAGTAGGATAGCTATAACCACGTCTTCTGTAATTTGCAATCATCATTTTCCAATTTTTTAGTCTCCATTGAGCTTGTTCAGTAGTAACAGAATGTGTTTCTTTTTGGACAATACTTTTTCTTCCAACCTTTAGAGTTCCTGCATCTTTTGCAGACCATCTATTTTTTGCAAATTTTAAACCAGTGAGAATTTCAGACACAGGCATTTCCTTAAAATACTCTTTTAATTTTTTTAATTCAATATCTGTGGGCACTTTAGATAAAGGTAATTCGATTGTTGGTTTTACCATGAATTTTGTAATAGTTTATGCTTTAAGTAATTCTTGCTAAATTAGAATTAACAAAAATAGGAAATTATTAAAAAATACGAAGTAAGATCAATTTATCAGGACAAAGGATATGATGGCACGATCTTTACTCATGATGAAATAATCGTTGTCCAAACCCTTAAGTGAAGAATTTATCGTGAATAATTATGGGATTAAAAGATACACTTGCAAAATTTTGCATTATGAAAAGAGTCAGAGAGAAAGCAAAAGATTCTGAAAATAATAAAGAAGATTAGAATTTTATTTACTTTCAAAATTTGCTGATGATTATGACAACGGGTTCTATCTGATTTCCTCAAAAATGATGAATATTGCCGATTAATGAAGCAATGAAATTAACAATTCAAAGGAATCATAGAATTTTTACATAATCCCACATACAACATCACACCAAAGATAATTACACCAAATGCAGATAATGGTATCAAAAGAAATACCTTGGTTTTAAGACCCATAATCAAACTAAAATTAATGCATATAAAATTGTCACAGTTTTAATCTACTGTAATTGTAAAGGTGCCTTTTGTTTTTGGATCTTGTAATAGTGTAACAATTTCTCTAGGAAGTAAATCTGATGCTTTATCACATTGTATAGCCAAAGTTCGAGGACAAATGAAATCACTTTTTCTAAGTACAATGTCTTCAGAATGAGTTAAAATTAGTTCAGAGTGGCCCATTCCATTAATAATAAATTCATGATTATCCACTTTAATTGTAAAGATAGCTCTGGAATTAGGATCTTTGAGTTTTTCTTTTAATTCTAAAGGCAAGTCATTGCAACTTGCTGTAGCATTAACACCGACAATACAATCACCTCGAGGTGTCAAGTGTGATTCTTTGGTAATTTCTATAGTTTTTTGATGGTTTGATCTAATATTTTCATGTCCTGAAAATTCAATTTCAAAATTCATATTAAATTAATCACTCCAGACTTGAATTAAACTTTCAGAAAAAATATTCAAAATTAATCTAATCCCGATCTAGATTAGTCAGTCTCAGAAAATATCTGATCAATTTTCCAAAGACAGTAGAGTATAAATTAAAGAATTAGAGCATTGGAATCAAATGCTTCCTGCACAACAAGG
>Ga0233439_10006573_pt1 | contig 10309 bp, 9 predicted proteins | sample SI_123_September_6_FD_182713 | JGI IMG/M metagenome (GOLD analysis project Ga0233439, IMG submission 182713) | Seawater microbial communities from Saanich Inlet, British Columbia, Canada - SI_123_September2016_100_MG | ecosystem: Environmental > Aquatic > Marine > Inlet | place: Canada: British... | reverse complement strand
GGGCGATGGCTGGAGGGAATACTATCCAGGGCTAACAACCGAGGACATAGCAGCGGCTCTGGAATTTGCAGGGAGAGCTAGTGACTATCAAGTCAACAGCTATGAGTTGGCCTCATGAAGTTTTTGTTTGACGAAAACTTCCCGAGATCGGCAATGGCAATGCTCACTAAAATGGGACACGATTGTCATAAGATCAAAGGTTCTGAATTGGAATGGGCAGAAGATACTCTTATCGTTAAAAAATCACTTGAAATTAAAGCAGTTATTCTAACAACTGATCGTGATTTTTTTATACCTTGCCCCATTTATATCCCAACCATTTTGGCATCATTGTTATTGCTCTTAGAAAACCAAATCGAGAGGCAATACTCAGTAGATTAAACTAGTTTTTGAGGCATGTACCAGCTCGCCACCTGCCAGGAAGAGCTTTTCAACTAAGAGACTCAACATGGGTCGCCTTGCCGCCGGTTTCTCCACTTCCCTTGACCAAAGAAGATTAAGAGTTCCAAAATAGGAACTATTTCTTTTGCTGTTGTTTTAGCCACTGGATGGCATCGGGATATTTGTTCCAAGTTGAAGTCATGAAGTCGACGAAGCAAACGGCTTCCTCTTTGGAACCAAGGGCGTACTGGTCGGGCAACTCTAAAGGCGGTTTGCGAGTGCCTTTGATAAAGCTTTCCATATATCTGTTTTGTTTACGAGCCACTCGCAATGCCTGGGTTGCCAGATTGTCATTTTGATCTAATAAACACCGCAACACCTTGCCCCATGAGAAACAACAACTAATCTCAATGTCATCGTATTGGGCAAACAGTTTATCGGCTTCATTAAGCTGTCCAATGTCGAGATAAGAAAGTAGCAGTTGGCTGCGCACACCTTGATTGTCGTTCGGGTTCAATTGCAGCATTGCCTCCCAATGTTTCACAGCCTCTTCGATGCGATCTTGGTAATGACATTCTGTCGCTAAGCACTCAAGGACGCGCATGTAGGGCCTTGTTTCATGCATCATCCAAAAGTGACCCTTGGCTTGGTTAAACAAATCTTCCCCGAGTTTCTTTTTGGCGATCGCTTCCAGTCTTTGCAGGACTGGGATCTGGTATTCGTCGTCCACACACGCAATTTCCAAAAATTCCAGATGCACATCCACATTCGCAGGATCATGTTCAAGTGCCTTTAACATGAATTCAACGGCCTCATCAACATCCTCCGTTTCCAAAGCTTGATCCAACAAGTTGGACGCTTCCATTTGATCATGATCTGTAACTTTCTTTTGCTCCTCAAGGATACCGTCTAACATGGTTAAAACGATATCGCCCGGATTGATGTTAGAATCCGGGTCAAAGGGAAATGATTCATTGGGGCCGATACTCATGATAAATTGAAATTATGGAACTAAAGTCGATGCGCGCTTATCAAAAAGGCATCCGATGGTTTATGCAAGAACGATGTACAAGATGAATAGAAAACTCATAAACGAACATCTTCTCAATCTAGCGTTTTCTCTTTTTATCTTCCTTGAATGCGGAACGAAGCAGCCAATGCCCACTCAAGCTCTGCATGAACTCATTGGCCGAGACAACAAGCGATGACATCTCGCTCAGTATATTTGTATTCGCCTCCACTTGCGCATTGAAATTACTAGTAAGTGTCGCGAGCTCATTCAAGCTGAGACTGAGATTGGATACTGCTAGACTCATGTTCATATCCGCAGAATCCAAAGTATTGGTAACGGATAACAAGGTATAATGTAGATCCTGATTGATCTGAGGTGGCAATAACCATTGCCCAAGGGAACCATCCGGATTTTTAAGATTCTCGGTAATGGTCACCAAGTTTTGGACCGACTGCTGACTGTCTACTAGAAGCCTATTGAGATTGGTCGTGGTTGTATTGGCGTTATTGAGCACTACCGATAACTGATTAGTCAAAGCGAACACATTGGGCAAATGAGCTTGAACCGATGCCAGCAAGCCCTCGATCTGGGAGTTCAATCCACTGGATTCCTCAGCTCGGATCCAAACAGGTTTGGTGTCTTTTTTCAAAGGTAAATACTCGCTCCCATCCCACCAAGCCACCAGTTCACCCTTTTCTTCCTTGTACAGCGCTGAACCAGTTACTCCTTTGGTAACTTCCAAATATCGATTTCCAAGAAAATCACCCGATACAACATTCACCTTGGAATCGGCCCACAAGTAACCGTGGTAAGGACTGCGCACCACGAATTCAACATACACATTGTTCAAGAAATCACTGGCAGGCATGGCTTCAATGCTTGTGATTTCACCCACATCAAATCCCATGAGTTTCACTTTGTCGCCTATGGACATACCGGATGCGGTTTGAACAAAAGTGAAATAGCGCCCCTGAGTTAGGAACCAGCCTTTCTGCTTCGCAGTATGAAAAACATAGTAAGCGAAAGCAGCCAGGAGACCGATAAGGGCCAGCCCCACAAACCAGCCCACAAATTTCTCCGCGCGGTTGAGACGAGTTCTAATCTGAGGTGTCAGGTCTTGTAATGGCATTTGTTTCTACAGAGGTTGATTGATTCCTGTTGATAAGGCACGCACCAATGGATTCCGATTCAAAGTATCACGATCCGACGGGTCCATCTCTACCCAATCACCATCATGGATCATGGCCAGACAATTGGAGCGATCGAGCCAAGGCTTAAGATCACTGGCTGATACCACGATGGACTTGGGTTTCCATTCGTAATCACCATGCACCAATGAATCCAAAAATTCCAACCACCATTGTCCATGATGTGAATCCACCACACCCAGCGGATTATCAAGGAATAAAACCTCGGGCCGAAGGACCATGGCTCGCGCAAGCCCAAGTCGCTGACGCCAATTCCTACTTAATCTCCCTGCCAGACGGTTCAACATCGATGACATACCCATCATCTCAAGGATTTGCGTTACCCAAGCATGATTCTTATCTGTATCCGGAAGTTCATGATAAGCGAGCGGCAGCATCAGATTATCGTAAACAGAAAGATCCTGAAACACCCGCCCCCCATCTTCAAACACCAGCCCCAACTTTAACTTTTCCTCTAGCCAGGCTTCGGGCTCGAGATCTTGCACTTCCTTCCCAAATAAACTCACTGAACCCGACCTTGGTTTGATTAACCCAGAGGCTACCGATAGTAATTCAGTTTTCCCTGATCCAGCCGTTCCACCCAAAATCCAAATCTGGTTCTCTCGCACCGACCAATTCCAACCCAACACTCGGTTTTTACCGAGTTCTTGGGAGCTTTCCACAGTCACATCCTTTAATCCAATAAGGATTTCCAAGGTCGATTGAATGGGTTGATCTGCTTCCATCATACCATCCAATACAAAATGAACACCGCATCCAATAGCACGCAAAACAGGATGGCCTTCATGACTGCCCGAGTGGCTGCCGATGAGATTTCCCCAAGACGAATGGGACGCGCCAAGCCTTCATAACAGGTGACCACAGCAATGATGGTTCCGAAGAAAAACGATTTCAGAACCAACATCAAAAAATCTGAAACATGCAACGCGCCCGCAATTTGATTAATGAACGCTCCTGGTTTCATCGGAATATCCTGCATAAACACAAACAAATAAGCACTCGCCAATGAGATTAGGATAAAATAAATGGTTAGCGAAATGATCGATAGAGCCAATCCTAGCACACGTGGTACCACCAGGTAATGGATCGAATCTATACCCAATGCCTCCAATGCTTCCACTTCACCCATGGCTCGTTTCGTTCCGAGCTCGATCACTGTGGAAGTTCCAACTCGCGCCAACACCATCATGGCAGTCATCAAAGGCCCTAACTCGCGAACCACCGCAACGACCATGACCAAGCCTGTATAACGACTCGCACCAACCATGCTGAACAAGGAAATCAATTGCCCCACGACAATAAATCCAGTCATAACCGCAACCATTCCCACCAAAGGCACCAGCCGAATACCTGCCAAATAGATTTGGGATCGTATGAGCGGATGAACCACCGCTTTCGAACGGTTGAACTTCAGCAATGTCACACTGAGTGTGATCAGGGAAAAAGCAATGAGCTCATGCAGCGTCCCAATGGAGCGGATTATCTTCCGCCCCATGAGCATGGACAAGGACGGCCTTCGAGACCACTCCGGCGAAGAAGGCAGTTCCTCTTCGTTTTTCTCAGGAAAGGATTGGATCGCTTCCATAAATAAATCCTTTCCTCAACTAAAACTTACTTCGCAGGCGTGATGGTCAATTTTCGAAATTCAATAGGACCGTGATCACCTTGAACCAAGATGGGGCCAGCTTTTCCTTCATCACTATCCAAAGCCCCACCGGTGATACCTGGTATGATCTGACGTTCAATCACCGCCTCACCATTCAGTTCGATGGTCACCACTCGTCCAAGCAGAGTAATCTTCATCGTCTGCCATTCGCCAGCTTGCTTGGCGGCATTGACTCGCGGGGTTAGGAACCCATAAACACCACCAATGCGATGACTATCGATCGTCATGCCATAATTGTCTTCGATCTGGACTTCATGGCGTCCTCGTAAATAGATACCACTGTTGCTGCCCTCAGGATAACGGAATTGAGCCTCTAATTTAAAATCAGTAAAAGTCTGTTCGGTAAGAATATCGTTTCCGGGTTCTGCATTCACTAGCAGCCCATCTTTAACCACCCAACCATTTGGAAGATTTGAGTGACGTGGTTTCCACCCATCTAGATTCTTTCCGTTGAATATTTTGATTTTCTTTCCCCACCTGGCTTTGCCTTCACGTTCAAGAGAAGGCGCACGCTGCGCTTCAAACTGAATCGTTTGACCATCGACATTCGTCCCCTCACCTCGTAATGAATCTCCATTAAATTTTCCTTCGAAGACAATATCAGCCGTCGTTCTTTCCCACTGGGGCGGCAAGGTAAACCGGAACTCTCCCGTTTTGGCATTGAAATCAATATTGGCTACCGGACGAGCACTGCCAAATTGCCCCACATAGGATCCCACTAATGTGCGATATCCCGAAAGATTGACTTCCAACCACGACGGATATTGTGAATCTCCATCCGTAACCGTCCAATCCCAACGCCCGGTGATCGCCGGTGCATCCAGTTTGACAAACGGAGCATGATCCTGAGCTCTTGATGCAACAACGGAGACGAATGCAACCAGCATCAAGGCAGCAAAAGAACGGAATGGAAAATGACGTTTCATGAAGGCATTCATAACGTGGTTCAATGAAAATTTCTAGCGTAATTCGATATCAGGATTTGGAACATTTTCCTTATGCCAATTGAGCCTCCATAGCCCTTTGACTGAAACGCGCTCAGTATGCCCGTCCACAAAACCGACATTGATCCCGTTACCGTGTCGTTCAATAGCGAATCTACCCATGAACCGACCCTTCGTATGCGGGAAACTCCCATTACCATAACCATCTCCCTTGAGATCTGGAGGCATCGTATCAGCACCATCAGGCCATGACCCAACCCATACAGAATCTCCATAAGCTGGCGCACCGGCGGGGGCAGTGGAAAATTGGCTGAAATATTGGTCAGCTGGAAAATCATTAAGGTAAACGCCCTCACTATCTAACCAAAGATTCATTCCATAACTCCCCTCCGATTGCAAAGAACGCCAGGTCGTCGTCGCGGAGCCCCACCACCCCTCGTTCGGCTGAGGGTCTACTTTTGGACTTTTGGTAGAAGGACAGACCAAGATACGCATCACACCTTCATTGAACTCATGCGGGTTGTCCTTATAGGCATCATCTCCCATGTAAGGGGCAATCTGGTGAAACCAGTATTCGCCGACCGAATGGGCAACTGGCGGAACATGATCATTGAAATCATCCGCGTAAAATCGAGTGGCAAGTGACATTTGCCGAAGATTGCTCATGCAAAGCGCACCCTTGGCTTTTGCTTTGGCCTTCGATAAGGCGGGCAGAAGCATCCCCGCTAAAATAGCGATGATGGCAATCACTACCAGCAGTTCGATCAAGGTAAAACCTCTGCGACCACGTTGTTGGTTCCTGAATGCGATGGAGGGTACCATATTAAAAGTCAGCATTTTCATACGGGTGATTCTGTGTTTTGGATCAGGGTAATGATCGACTCTACCCTAGCATACTGGCAATTCAACATCATTCATCCACGAGCACCAAAATGCTGCTTGCAGGTCTCAACTATTTGACTGAGAGTGTGTTTAACCAAGAGCAAAAAACAACCATTGCCGTAATAAAACGTCATGAACATCTGTGAAACATGCGGGGAAATCATTGAGAAAGGATTTGATGACTGTTGGAAATGCGCAGTCACTCAAGATCCTGAACCAACGCAAGCTACCGAACCACGCTACAAAAATTGCATCGCATGTGGATCGGAAAAATTAGGAGAAGCTTTTCTCAGACCTAAAATATTGTCTATACATTCTTCGGGTGAAGTGGAGATCGTTTCCAGAGAAAGAGACGACGGCCTGACATTTTTACCTCCGAAAACATCGTCATCGGTCGATTGCTTTGTTTGCGGAGATTGCGGCTATGTCGCCCTATTCGCAGATAAACACCAAGCCATCTACAAGGCCTATCTGGGTGGAGATCAAGGATGAATCATCTACCGAAAATAATTTAGACACACACCATGAAATACACCATCAAACATCCAAACGGCACAACCCATGACCTTACCATCGAGGAAATGCAATCGACTCAGCTCATTCAACAACTTCAGATTGATGCCTCATGGTCGGTAAAAGATGGAGAGATATGGGTGTCATTGAATGCTTTCCTTTGGGAGCAAACTCAAAAACAAAATCAACAACCAACCAAGAAACCAAACAAAAAAGACAATGCATGGAGAAACGCTCTATTGGCAGCAGATGCCACATGGTGTCCAGGTTCGGTTTTTGGCTTGGTGGTGCGACTTCTCGGGCTCTATTTCATTTGGCACGGAACCGAAGGGTTTGTAGACTTAATAACAGGATTTCCCCCCATTATCGTCCCCTCTTTACGGGGCATCACGGTTCCACCCACAAACCCTCGTTTTATCACGGTATTACTGATCAGTATCGGCTACTTTATCACAGGTTTGTATTTGATAAGGAAACCACATGATCTGGTATCGCTAGCCTTTCCAAAGGATTAACCAAGGGAACTGACTTCCAACTTGAAATCTATTGAAACGCCCAAACGTGGGTAGAAGCGGGGCGCCCCGGCACGCAGTCCTTGTGATTTCCACACCTTTTGCTCGCGCACAATTGGAGCCCATTAGAACTTTCAATCGCATATTGCCTTTTATTTACCTACAAAACGAATCAGGCACGATCCGATCTACCTCCATTAAACGCCGTTCATACGAAATCATATATGTTGCATGTTAATTGGAATGAACTGATACACCCCACACCGTGAAAGATCATTTTGAAGCGTGGACAGATTTGGCTTAGATGACTAACATGACAAGCATCAATCATATCATGAAATTGCGGCCGATCATTTCCGTTTTATGCTTCCTCCTGGTGATGCCTGGAGGGTTTGAAGTGCGTGCTCAAACCGAGGCATCCATTGACTTCACGCAGTCCATCAAACCCATTCTTGCTAACAACTGTTTCGCTTGCCATGGGCCTGACCAGCAGAAAGCGGGATTGCGCCTGGATGATGCCGAATCCGCCGCGATGGTGTTAAAATCGGGAGACCGTGCCATCGTCCCACATCAACCTGATGCCAGCACCCTTGTCGCCAGAATCTTCAGCGATGATCCGGACGAGATTATGCCGCCGCCTGAAAAGGAGCATCGTTTATCAAAGATCGAAAAGACACTTTTGAAGGGATGGATTGCTCAAGGGGCTGAATACGAAATGCACTGGGCTTACGTGGCGCCTACACGGCCACCACAACCTGCGATCAAATCCAAATCATGGCTGGAAAATCCAATCGATTTTCACGTCCTTACCAAAATGGAATCCGGTGGTTTACACCCCTCGCTCGAAGCGGACCCTTATATTTTGCTGCGACGCGTGTATCTCGACTTAATCGGGCTTCCGCCGACGCCTAAGCAAATTAAAGACTTCATCCAAGATCAAGACCCAGGCCGATATGAACGTGTCGTTGAAGACCTGCTTCAATCTCCACGATACGGAGAACGCTGGGCACGGCGTTGGCTCGACTTGGCTCGTTACGCGGACACCAATGGGTATGAAAAAGATAGGTACCGCAGCATATGGCCCTATCGTGAATGGGTAATCAAGGCTCTCAATGAAGGAATGCCCTTTGATCAGTTTTCAATCAAACAACTTGCAGGCGATATGCTGCCGAATGCATCGGAGTCCGACCTCGTTGCAACAGGTTTTCATCGCAACACCATGATCAACGAAGAAGGTGGCATTGATGTCGAAGAGTTCCGTTTTGAGTCCGTGGTGGATCGTGTGAACACCACCGGCACGACCTGGATGGGCTTGGCCATGGGTTGCGCTCAATGTCATGGCCATAAGTTCGACCCGATTTCTCAAAAGGAATATTGGCAACTTTTCGCGCTCTTCAATAATACGGATGAACCCGAACTCGACCTTCATGATCCCGTGATAAACACCGAAAGGCAAAAGATCTCAAAGGAAATCCACACACTTGAGAGCAGCCTCAAAAGCAAATTCCCAAATCAACCTGTCGATTTGGAAGAAGCAACAGGAACTCAATATGCTGAAGGTCAGTATTATCAGGAGCGTTTCGATCAGTGGGTGAAAGCGGCTGGCAAGCGAGCGGTAATGTGGGAAGTGCTCCAGCCAGAAAAGATCCACTCGAAATTTCATGCCACCATGACAACACTGCCTGATGATTCGGTCCTTGCTTCCGGCGATAAACCCAATCGAGATATCTACACCCTCGAATTCACGACGAACTTAAAAAACATCCAAGGGTTCCGGCTGGAAGCTCTGTCGCACCCTTCCCTTCCTCAAGGTGGACCTGGACGAGCACACTTTTTTCAGACGGGTGATTTCCTTCTTTCAGAATTCAAAGTAGAATTTCTGAACAAGGACGGAACATGGGCCAAACACACGTTCAAATCTGCCTCGGACTCTCACCATAAAGATGGACACGAGGCAGAGAAATCCATTGATGGAATGCTTGACACCGGATGGCAAATTGGAGGACGCACCGGCGAAGATCATCAGGCAGTATTTGAATTAGAGTCTCCCATTGAGCAATCTGGAAAACCAATCCAACTTAGAATCACTCTGGATCAATCCTTCATTCATCAAGTCACGATAGGGCAATTCAGATTATCGGCAACCTCTCAGCCCGCCCCCAAAGCAAGTGGACTCCCGGCAAATGTCGAAACACTTCTTTCCGCAGAACATACGGAATGGTCGGAAACGGAACGCCAACGCTTGCAATCCCAGTTTCACACAGAGGCTCCTGAATTGACGGAGGCGCACAATGAAATCGTTACCTTAAAAAAGAAGATCCCAAAATTTCAAACAAGCATGGTCATGCAAGAACGATCAGCGAACCATGCTCGCACCACAAACCTAAGACATCGCGGGGAATTTCTGCAGCCACGTGAATCCGTCGAACCCGGCGTTCCATCCCTGCTTCATGACTGGCCAAAGGGACAAGCGGTCAATCGTCTCACTTTTGCTCAATGGCTGTTTGAACCAGGTAATCCCCTGACTTCAAGAGTCATAATGAACCGTACCTGGCAGGCCTTCTTCGGCAAAGGGATCGTATCGACACTGGAAGACTTCGGATACCAAGGAGCCCAGCCCACGCATCCTGAGTTACTGGATTGGTTGGCTGTAGAGTTTGAGGAAAGTGGATGGGACATGAAACACATCCACCGCTTAATTGTCACATCGGCCACTTACAAACAGTCTTCAAAGCTAAGCGATGATTTGAAAATCCTGGATCCGGAGAATCAATTATTGGCACGCGGACCTCGATTCAGAGTGGACGCGGAGGTGGTGCGTGACATTGCACTGCATGCATCGGGTTTATTGAAACACAAAATTGGTGGCCCAAGCGTATTCCCGCCTCAACCAAAAGGAGTCACCGACTTGGCATACGGAAGCGGTGGATACGGCACAAGCACTGGAGCTGATCGGTACCGCCGCGGACTTTATACCTACTGGAAACGTGCGACCCCCTATGCCGCTTTCATGACGTTTGATGCGCCAAACCCAGAACGCACTTGCGCACGTCGCATACGTAGTAACACCCCTCTCCAGGCATTGACCCTACTCAATGACGAAGTGTATGTGGAAGCATCAAGCACACTCGCCAAAGAGCTTTTGGAAAGATCTGAGTTGAACGATCATGAGCGCATTCAAGAAATCTGGC
>Ga0233439_10006572_pt1 | contig 10309 bp, 9 predicted proteins | sample SI_123_September_6_FD_182713 | JGI IMG/M metagenome (GOLD analysis project Ga0233439, IMG submission 182713) | Seawater microbial communities from Saanich Inlet, British Columbia, Canada - SI_123_September2016_100_MG | ecosystem: Environmental > Aquatic > Marine > Inlet | place: Canada: British... | reverse complement strand
TTTGGAATATTGGTACAGGAAAAACCGCTATCATACGTTCCATAATTAATGAATATTATCAACCATTATGTGATAATAACAATAACAATAATAATAATAATTCTAAAATTGCTGCTAATGTTCTATATATTAATAATTTAAGTGAACAAGGTATATCATATTATCGCGCAGATGTGAAGACATTTTGCCAAACTCAATGTTCTATTGCTAATAAAAAAAAAATATTAGTAATAGATGATTTAGATATGGTGAATCTACAGAGTCAACAAGTTTTTAGAAATTGTATCGATACATATGGATCTAATATTCATTGCATTGCTTCATGTACAAACACTCAAAAGGTGATAAATAGTATACAATCCCGAACAACAATCATACGTTTACAACCATTATCATTCAAATCACAAATGCAAATCGCAAACAATATATGTGATAGTGAACATATAAAAATATCAGAAAATATGAAACAATCTATTGTAAAAATTTCCGATAATTCTATATCTTTATTGATTAATTATTTAGAAAAATATGTACTATTATATTGCGCAAACAATAAACCAACCATTGAAAATATTTCATCAACAACCTCTTACTTTATTTATGATAAATACACCAAATTATGTCAACAACAAAATATTTATGATGCAATTCACATATTGTATACGCTTATTGATAAAGGCTATTCTGTAATTGATATTTTAGATAGTTATTTTTGTTACATTAAACAAACCTCATTAATTAGTGAATCTCAAAAACACTCTGTTATATGCTTTATTAGCAATTATATTACGATTTTTTATACTATTCATGAAGATGAAATTGAATTGGCTATTTTTACAAAAAATATGATAGATATTTTTGTAAAATAAATGACAACCTCTCACTTTATATATTTTCTCATATTTATATATGTCACAGCTTTTTAAAATAAAAATACCATCATCTATATTATTTGACTTTTTATCTAAATATGCAAAGAATATGGATACCTATTATATTTTTAATAAAACCACATATAAAACTGCAAAATATCATAAACATACTTCGGACTTTTTAACTCATATTAGTGAATATTATCATGCATCAAAAACATTTTATGCAAATAGAGATGATACATTTAATAATTTTGTTACGGTTCTCCGACAGATTTGTAAACATATGTCTATCCCATATACATCGCGCAATGAATATTCAAACTCTACTTATAATATTTCTTATCATATTTATAAAACTTTTTAAAAAAGTTTAATCAAAACAAAACTTTTTAAAAAGATGAAATATTTATTGGATAAGTAATAATTTACTTAACATACTATTGCCCGACATTGCTTGTTCTGCACTCAATCTTGCAAACCATTGATAATTTGTGCGTTCAAGTATTGCTTTTTCTGGGATATACACTCCTAGTGTGCATGGCAGTAAATCTATATATGTTCTCTCCATTAATCTGTCTATTGTGATAATTTTGCGCCCCGTATCCATAGCCCCTAGCAGTTCAGCAGAAATCACATTTATTTCTTTTTTATTTATTCCTTCTTGGCACCAATCACTGTCTTCTCCCACAAAAACACTTTCGCTTGTATAGTCTGTTGAAATTAGATTAGAGAGATAATTAATATATTCATTCATTTTATAATTATTTTTCGGGCAACCCATTAATCTAGTGTTTGCTGCGAGCGCATGGTTATCTGCTGATACTGCATGATTGACAAATTCTCCTACAAACATTTTATCGTTTTTAGTTTGTGCGTGATACATATGAATAAGATTTTTAAAACATTTTAAAGACCCTGGAACCAGACAACCACCATAATGGTGCAATATTTTAGCTAAAGCCAATTCACGGATTTTACTTTTTAGGGGATCGCCCACCTGACTCATATCTATAGTCCACCCAGGTATAAGCTCCTTAAATGTGCGATCATCAATAAGACATATATTAAAATCTTCTCCACATTTATCTATGATAGATTTTATTGTAATGTAATGATAAGGTTGATTTAATAATGTCGTATTACGAGAGAAAAAACTAGGCCAGCACCGCGCGTTTACATCATAATTTAAGTGTATCCATAAAAAGGGTTTTGTCTTTTTTGCTAAAACTCTATTAATCAAAAACTCACTTGCTAATTTATAATCATCGATTTTGTCTTTATCTTTGTCAATGCCATTATATATCTTTTGTAGAGCAATAATTCCTAATATTGCCAATATGTATTTACCAAAACCCATTATATAATAAACTTTTATAAAAAGTTTAATCAAAACGTAACTTTTATAAAAAGTTTACTCAACACAAAACTTTTAAAATTGAACCGTAAAATATAGTATATATAAAACTATTATCCAATATGTACTCATTTACTAAGATGAACACATTTGTCCTTACAATTGCATTTATTGTGCCTGTTGTGTTAACCGACCCAGGCATTCCTCACAAGATTAATATTGCGGTTCCATGTGTAAATGAGACTAGTAATTGTGGTTTTAACGGAGAATGTAAAAGTAGTGGACCAGTAAAAATATGTAAATGCAATGATGGTTATTCAACAATTGATATTAATCATCCATGCGATGCAAAGGGTGAGGCACAAACAAAAATGGTTTTCTTCACATTCTTATTTGGGTGGTCAGGTGTGACATGCTTTATGTTGGGTTGGACTACATGGGGTATTGTTATGCTTGTAACATGTTTAAATGGTTCTTGTTGTTTAGCTCATGGTAGAGAAACTGGAAATGAAAAAACAATTTGTTGGGGGGGATGGTTTACAATTGCTTTTGTTTGTATTTGGCTTTATCTTATAATTACGATTTCGAGTGATAATTGTGTAGATGATAAGGGTGTTGCTTGTAAGGGGTGGTAATATTAAACAAATATACAATGAGAAAAAAATTACGTCAGCCGCATAATACCACTCATCCAGGACTGATTGGCTTTTCTCGCCGCCTCATCTTGCTTCGCTAATTTAAAGGCGCGTTGCACATCCGTTTTATCTTGCGTTGTTTTTTGTTTGTTTAGATATTCATTCGCCTGCTCCAACGACTTTGGTGTAGTATTTTGTGTGTCGCGATGCATTTTAATATCGTTTTCATTATTAAATCGTTTTCTCTCTGCATAGTCCTCCATAGTGACTGGAACCACACTTTCTACATGGGCCTTCTTTAAATCTTCATATTGTAGCGTGCTAAATAATCCCGACGAATAATGCTCTGGGGCATCTCCGGTTAAATCAGTAGTATGCGATGACATTGAATTGTATGTCATGCTATTGGCGTCTTGAATCACCGGTTTTTTTATAATGGCCTGAACTTCGTGCTTCTTTCTCTCAAACGCCTCGTTCATATTCGCTCGCGTTGTTTTTCGTTTGTCGATATCTTCATTTGATTGCAGCCATTCTCCATAGCCCGTATCGACATCTTCATGGGCGATCTTGTTTTTTTCAAACAATTCATTAAATATTTTATTGAAATTCTTGTTTTTTGTAAGCTCATTGAATATTTTTTCCTTTCCCTTATCTTTTTCGTCTAATATATATGCTGTGCCTTTAGGACAATTTGATTGTCCTCGAAATTGATGTATGCCGTGCACTATTTTAAAAGCCGAAGAAAAAAATAAAAAATATTCTTTAGGTAATTTAGATTTATCGGGGTGGGTTTGCATGACCATGCGTTTTGCTTGGCGCAAATCTTCTGTGTTGAAATCGATGTTTAAATGAAATAGCTGTAGCAAGTCATCTAACTCATAATTATCTATGTCTAAATCTATGTCTTGATATGCGTTTTGAGTTGCGTTTTTTTGATTTATATTTTTTTGGTTATTTGCTGATGACATAATATTAATATTATTATTATAATATTAATATTATATACTTTAATCTATTATTTACTTTGTCGGCTGCAACTCTTCTGCTTTCTCTTGGCATCTGTCAAAAAACTGCTTTACTGCTCTAGTGTCTGCACCAACCACGCTGTCATCTGGTATCCAAAAGCGAAGACGCGGCTCATCACCATAAAATGCTAAAATAGCAGGAATACCATTTAACATTCGTTTGTTTTTAAACAGTGAATACAGTTCATCACACTCATCTACGTCTATTTCTACACAAATTACATTTTCTGGCATGTCCAAGAAATGCTTTTCTACTTGAGCAGCTATTCTCTTACAAGGACTACACCACTGTGCTGTAAATTTAATCACAATTACGTGCTCTTCAGCTAAATTTTGCAATTGTTGCAAAGTAATAATATTTAAATCTACAATTACATTGCGTGTGCGTGTTTTTGTGCTAGGCATAATCTTATATGTATCCTTATTATTATTTATTTAATTCTGTTGCGCAACAAAGTTTTTATACATAATAGCCATCTCTTCCCATGAGAGAAAGCTAAATATATGCGACCACTCATCATCACTCATCGTATTTGCAAAACTTTTTTGCACGAGTGCTTTGCGGTTTTTGCGTTTTCGTTTCCACTCGCCTGGTCTCGTTCGATATGCGATACGTTTTTGCACATGATCCCATACTTTTAGTCGCATAAAGCACATAGGGCCTGTTGTTGCATTTGCTATAATTCGTAAATCTCCATCTTTTATATAAATATCGAACATACTTCGAGGATACAATTCTTCTATTTTTTGATTGATTTCTTCATAATAAATTCTGTTTATTGGATCTTTTAATTTTTCACGACATAATTTACATTTCATGGGCGGCTTTAAATGCGACGTTTTATAATAACGTAAACCACAACAGCTACACTCTGTATGCAGTCGCGATAATGTTGTTATATTCATATTATATAATATATAATATGAATATCGATTTATATTGTATTTGTATATTCAGATAATACATCTATTTTACAAGAAGCGGATTATCTGTATAAGCAATTGAACCATTATAGAATAAATTTAATTGATTGAAAATTCTATCTAACGATTTAGATGATTTAGGACATATGCTTATTGGTAGCAGCTCACGTTTATTATTTTTTCTAATTTTAATAATAATATATTGTTTGAATTTTTCATAATAAACCAATTCGCTGTATAATATGGTGAATATTTTCATGTTAAAATTAAAAATCATGCGGTCTGTTAAAACATCTAGATATGGCTTTGCAAAATATTGTAATGGGCGATGCGTATAAAGTTTGACACGCTCCCGCATATATATATATATATATATATATATATATATATATATATATATATATATATATATATTTATATACTATAAAATAATCTGGTTCTTTTCGAGGTATTATATGCATATTGTTATAATTTTATATTATCCACTATTCTCTCCAGCTTAGCAATGTCCATCTCAGGAAAATCTATGTGCGCCTCCCACAGGTATCTACAGAAGGCATATTTCATGGGAAGATTGGTTTGGTAGCATTCAGGAATTTCATTCATGAGAGCTCTATGGATTTTTTGCGGAAGAAGGTTTAACTTTTGCCTCGGGAGCACATATGCCAGTTGCACTTCGCTTTTCACTGGATTCGCAATGTTGGTTGTTTCTACAAACTCCGTATCAAAAAAAGGTATGTATCGAAGCAGGTCAGAGAGAATCGGAGGATAATGATACTTATATGTCCATCTCCAATTTTTACACCCTGTTGTATAATACGATAGCGTCCATTCTAACCCCTCTAAATAATTAATTGATATTGCCTTCTTTCTCTCGTCGTCAATGTCTATGTCAAATAATTCACTGTAATATCTCTCTTGCCACCCAAACTCAAATGGATTGATATACTCTTCACTATAATAATCTACAAGTGGGAGGGAAGTAACAATATCATCTGCTGTTTGTGAAGCGCGATATGAATTTTTACCATTACGCCGCCTTCTACGAATTTTATATTCATTTTTGATATACTCGTGCTCTCGATCAGCTAAATGTTGGACTAGTTTTTTAAAATTAGACCAGACCACCTTTACTGTTTCAGTCTGCATGCTGGTGGTAAGGTATTTACCCTTAGAACCTAACACATGATTATATGCATTTAACAGAAGGTCAATACCAACTGTTCTAATGTTGAGTGCAGGAAAATGCGGCATGAAATCATTTCCTAACATAAAACATATAAATATGTAATCGCGAATAATATTCATCTGTCTCTCTGCTGTCGGTCGCTTATTGTTATTCAGTTGTATACCAAGTTCTTGCGCTAACATAGGTATATCAAGCACATAATTTTCATTTGGATCAAGACTACTGTCAATACTTTTGATAAAATGTGGGGTTTCGCGAAATAAATACATCTCTGGAGCTACATGCAAATGGTTTAATGTTAACATAATTAAATCGGCATCTAACCCATAAATAGCAGTTGATGAGTGTCGGTGATACTCCGCATTGTCGCGAATATATGCGTAAATTTTATGTTCACCTTCTCCTGGTTCTGCAGAGGTTGATACGACAACTGTCGTGCTACTCTTTTTGGGACATTGAAATTGTTTTTCTAATGCTGCGCCTAGTTTTGCCATGAAAGCAGTTCCTGGCGTAATACAAACAGTATCGAATGGAGGCACGGCTTTGGCGCTTTTTTCCGCGTGTGTCGACAAAAGATCTTCGACTAGTTTATTTTGGAAATCGCCTTTATATCGTCTGGTGCGCTGCTGGTCTAATTTTGCAACTGGAGCAACCCCATCAAAAGCGATGAATACCCGCTGCTTTGGCGAAATGATATTTATATAGTTATGTATTTTTTCGCAAACTCCCTTTATAATATGCACTTCGTCGCCATGTCGTGCATCCATTTCTCTAATCACATCATAAATTATTGAGTTGCTATCTAAATAAAGATTATCTATATTACATTCATTTGCGGAAAATTTTTTAATAATTTTACGATGGGTTTTGACAATATGTGAAAAATAGCTGGGGATTCCCATAGGTTATATAATATTATCTGTTAGGTTTATGTCTAATTAATTGTAGATTTGTAAATATGTAAATTTTTTGAAGTGTAACTATGTTCATTTAGGATAATCGTTAATTTATGTAGGGTTTTTTCAAAATTATTACTATAATCCATAATTATTACAAATAAAATGAGAATATTATATATTTATTTATATATATATATATAATAAATGAATACAAAAGATAATCTAGCGAAAAATAGAAAAAAATCAAAAAAAAAACAAAAAATATGCACAGAATCAATAGAAAATGAGCAACAACAACAGAATATTATTATTGATGATTATATTGAATATGCGTCATCAAATAAAAATATTAATAGTTGTCTAGAAAATAAGATTGATAATTTATTAGAAATAATAAAAAAAACCATGCTAAGTGTGAAAAAATATAAGTTAATGTATATTATAAATGTTAAAGATTATAACGAGTGTATTCAAGCATTAGAGAATATATTTACTACATTATTAGATATGATTTTCCCAATAAAAAATAAACAAAAATATGATTCGGAACAATATATTATAAAATTACAAGAAATAAATTCGGAAATTTCAACTATATTTCGACTGTATGGGACCGAAAATGTGACTGATATGCTAAATGTTTGTTTTGGCACAGATTATATTTCTAAAAATATTATTGATACACTGCACAAAAAGAAATTTGATATTATGAATAAATACATTCATCCAATCAGTTATAAAGTATTAAAATGGAAGGATAGTAAACCAACATCAAAAAATAAAAACTCTATTTTACAAAAAAATAGAATTATTGAAGATTTTATGATATTAAGCTCGGCAGATAATCTGGAATGTTTTGATCTTGCTAGAACAAGTAAAGGGTTTTTAACCAAAGTATATGGAATCAAATTTTGTGTTCATTGTCCCGATGAAAAAAAAACACTTATTATTTCCGGTATCACAGATGATATTATCATTAGTTGTTTAAACTACGATTATATAATAGGTAAATTATTGAATTTAAAGGAACATGTCCCAGATGCAAATGAATATAAGGATGACATGTTTGAACGTTACATAAATAGTTTAACATTGAAAGAACTTCTCGTATATGATAACGATAAATTATACGAAAAATTTTTGGGGTATAGAACACAGACTCTATTAATGAGACAAAAACCTATTAGTGAAGTCACCAAAAATTTCATCGGTGCAGAATTGTATACTCAGCGCACAACATTAATTCAATTATTATTAATGGGTAATTGCCACGAATACCAATATTTAGCATACTTATTATATGATTTATTGTCAAATGACGTTGATGGAAATATAGATTCCTCTGACCAAATCATTTTATTTGATAGTCTGCCACTTAATATTAAAAAATATTTTTATGACGCAATGAACCAAACCAAAACATATACAAATACTTTACTAAATTATGATACTGCTAAAATTCCATTGGAACAACGAATATGCTTACTGCAAGTAAATGATTCTGTTAAAGAAAAAGCTATGATTAAATTAAAAGAAGTTAAAGCAAAATCAGAAGATTCTGGAATTAAAGCAAGACAATATCTTGATGCTCTGCTCCGTATACCGTTTGGGATATATCGAGAAGAACCTATACTTAAAATAACCCGAAATATTCATGCTATATTTAAATCTACCGTGCAAAAAATCCAAACTTCTACACATAAAATTACCCAATTCCCTATTCAAACTGAATACTCCAATATAGAAATTACAAAATACACTACTCTTCTTACGACAACATACTATACTCAATTTGCTACGATGCTAAAACATAAACTGATTGCATGTTTAACCGAATGCAAAAGAAATACACTCGCCGATAATATTACACAAATAAATAGTATTATTAAAAAACATAATATACCACATCATAAACTATTACATTCCGGTAAAAAACGTGAGTATATGACACAGCATATAACCAATTTCATTGATAATATTTTTAGTAAAATGGAAACAGTTGAAGTGAATATAAATACTGACATGCTTTCATCGGGTGAAAATTCTACACATATAAATAAGAAACGTGTTTATTTAGATACCATTATATGTCTTACTGAAAAATATAATATCCTAAATTCAATTGATAATCCAATACAACTAATTATTGATCTAAAAAATTCTATTTTATCATCGCAGTTACAAATGCAAAAGTATATAGTTAACGTTTCCTCTGTTTTAGATGATGCCGTCCACGGGCACACTAAAGTAAAACGACAAATAGAGAGAATTATAGGACAGTGGATGACAGGAGAACAAACTGGATATTGTTTTGGATTTGAAGGGCCACCAGGTGTAGGGAAAACGTCGCTTGCAAAACAAGGTATTGCCAAATGTTTGACAGACGGGGAAGGGAACACTAGACCATTTGCTTTTATTGCTGTAGGTGGTTCTTCTAATGGAAGCACAATTGATGGACATAATTACACGTATGTTGGTTCAACGTGGGGAAAAATAGTAGATATTTTGATGGATAAACAGTGTATGAATCCAATAATATTTATAGATGAATTAGATAAAATAAGTAAAACAGAAAATGGTCGAGAAATCATAGGAATTTTAACACATCTAATCGATTCCACGCAGAATGACTCGTTCCAAGATAAATATTTCTCAGGGGTTGATTTAAATTTATCCAAAGCATTATTTATTTTTTCATATAATGATGTTACTGCTATAGATAGCGTTTTATTAGATAGAATACATAGAATTAAGTTTGAGCATTTATCTATTGAAAATAAATTAGTTATTACAAATAAGTATCTTTTACCAGAAATTTATAAAAATATGGGCGTTGAAAAAGCGATAAGACTTCCCGATGAGGTTATTGTTCATATTATTGAAAAATATACGTGTGAAGCCGGCGTTAGAAAACTGAAGCAGATATTATTTGAAATTATTGGAGAAATAAATCTTAACTTTTTAAAGAATAATAATAATAATAATAATAATAATAATAATAATAACAATAATAATAATAATATATCTCACCCTATAGAATTAACCATAGAGGACGTTGATAAAAAATATTTACCTGATAGAAAAGAGTATAAACCGAAAGTTGTTCATACAAGCAACTCTGTAGGATTAATCACCGGATTATGGGCGAATTCTATGGGGCAAGGAGGTATATTGCCAATTGAGGTGAGTTTATATCCATGTGCTAGCTTTCTGAATCTTAAATTAACTGGGATGCAGGGCGATGTTATGAAAGAAAGTATGACTGTCGCGAAAACTTTAGCATGGTCTTTAATGACTTCTGCAAATATGGATAAGTTACAGAGAAAAATGACACGAACAAAACACCAAGGTATACATATTCATGTTCCCGAAGGGGCTACCCCAAAAGATGGACCGTCTGCAGGCGTT
>Ga0233439_10006571_pt1 | contig 10311 bp, 8 predicted proteins | sample SI_123_September_6_FD_182713 | JGI IMG/M metagenome (GOLD analysis project Ga0233439, IMG submission 182713) | Seawater microbial communities from Saanich Inlet, British Columbia, Canada - SI_123_September2016_100_MG | ecosystem: Environmental > Aquatic > Marine > Inlet | place: Canada: British... | reverse complement strand
CTCTTGGCCAACGAACGAAGATGCGAAGAAGATCGTCACAGCGATGCAGATCAAGCGATTAGATCTCACGCCAATCGTTTCGCACGTAATTCCGCTCGATGAAGCCCAAGAAGCCTACGAAGCTGCGGCCGGACCGGGTCAGGGTGTTCAAAAAGTGCTGTTGAAGCCGTAGAGCCGCTGATCTGTGTGATCCCGCAGGTTCCTATTTACGCCGTTGTGCCGAACCAGAGAAATCTCTAGGCGGCGTAGGCGTGGCTCGCCCTTCAGCCGCATCAATAGCAGCTACCAACTGCCTTCTCGCCCACAGAACCGTCAACGCTGCATCTAAATTAGCGAGGGTTTCAGGAAGCGATAGTTTGCCATCCGGTAAACCAAGTTCTATTCGGTCTCCAAGCAAGATGTCCCGTGTGGGTTCACTCGCAATTGGCGCACTACTTGTTGCGCTGCTGGTGAAAACAGGATCAGTGCTACCCGTTTCCGCTTGAACTGATGCCGCATATGGTGACGCACTGCCGACTGGATTCTCCGATTCGGCGACTGGAACTGACTGATCTTTAGGCAGATACGGTCGAGCTTCACTAAATATACGATCGATCAATGCCAATCGTCGTGCGACCTCGGTTCGATCAGCACCAGAAAGCTCTTCCAATAAAACGGCGAATCGATCAGCGGCGTACGGTTGGTCACCTAGACGTGTCGACATTTCAGTAAACAGTGCGACGTTGCGTGCGAGTTTAATCCGTGCATCTTCGCTCTCTTTGACCGAGAGCGGCGTTACAGCGCGTAAACCATCCCTCGTTACTCGAACCCGGCTCCGACCACCTGCTACACCCCACATGCGCAGAGCACCCAGACGAGCGGAGAACGCCCCGCCGCGCTCCGACATTCCCAGCGACCGAGCTAATCCTTGCCGAGATACTTCGCCTGCGAATTCACGAGCGATTTTTTGACCAAGCTCGATGCTTTCGACGAGTCCGATTTCAGGAAACTCGTAATCACCTAGTTTTGCCATACAAATAAGCCTCACTACAACATTGGACACGCAGGCTTGACCACAGAGGCGCTTGAGCCGAGATAGATGACATTCGCGTCATTACAGAGCTCACAAACACCGCTTACGACCAACCCCATTTATTTCACCAGCAGCGTTACTCCAATAAACACGCCGTACTGACGATCACTACGCCGTATATTACGCCGCCATACCGCCGCAACGCAAGCATTTTTGAAGCGCATTGCACTGCAGTTGTTCTTGTTACCTGTTGTAGTGTCGTGTTGAGATTGACTGCTGTGACGGATGGGCTGTCGTTGTCACTCATAAAGGAGCGTTCGGTGTTCTGTGCGGCGTGTCTGGCGATCCATCTGCGGCTACAACACTGTTTTGGGAGGGCCTGCATCGCCACGGCAGTACTCAACGAGTGAATTAGCGGCGTAAATCATTATCGGCATCGGATCGTCGCTTGTACGAGCTGATTCGCTGTAGGTCACTCGACACAAGTATTCGCAGCCGAAGTGAAACCTTTCTGCCCAACTGCTGACCGTACGATTTACCCCAGGGGCACTCGATGGTCATTGCGCGAGGGGTCAGTCAATGCTTCGGCCAATCACTCACCGAACTACCGTATTTCAAAGTCAATCAGCGCAAAGTTTTCAGTGCCAAAATATGCGCCGCTTTCACGATCCTCGTTTGGATTGTTTTTTGTGCAGATTGACGACAACTTGCGCTGGTCAATGTGCGGCGCAGTTCGGTACAATTAAACGGATTGTTTACCGTTCTGTTTAGCATGTAATCCGAATGTAAGAAATGGATATTTGAACTCAACCAAGTGACGATCGATATTTTTCCCAAACTTCCGCACAGGTTGTCGATTCCGATTGATTTCAGACAAAAAAATAGCCGGGTACAGAAAACTCTGAGCCCGGCTATTTGGAGCAAATTCAAGGTCCGTTATTTATCCGTTTTCCGACCCGAAATTCGATCCCGTTTTGATTCGTTTTTTTTAGTCGTCTTGCGACGTGAAACTACCAAGTCCACCTAGCATTTTTGTTAGTTCCAACGGTAGAACGAATTTTGTTGATTCGCCTTCGCCTAGCGTCTTCAAGGCATCGACGTACTGAAGCGTCATGGTGTTTGCATCTACGCCCGAAGCGACCTTGTGAATCGCCGCGAGGGCTTCGGCATAACCGCCAGCTCTAAGCACAGTCGCTTGCTGATCACCTTCAGCCGCAAGAATCTCAGCCTGCCTGTCACCTTCTGCCTTTAGGATCGATGATTGCTTCTCACCTTCAGCAACTGTAATCGCTGCTTGCTTAGTACCATCGGCCTCGAGAACAACCGCACGGCGAATGCGTTCAGCAGTCATTTGGCGGTTCATCGCCTCTTGAATGTCTCTTGGAGGATCGATCTCACGAATTTCTACGTTCGTAACTTTGATACCCCAGCGCTCTGTTTCGGAATCCAATCGTGTTCGAAGAACCTCATTGATCTTGTCTCGCTGGGAGAAGACGTCGTCAAGGTTCATTTCACCGATGACCGCCCGAAGGGTAGTCGTGGCAAGTCCAACTACAGCAGTTGTGTAATCTTCAACCTCAAGAACAGCCTTCTGGGCGTCATTGATGTTGACCCGGAGATACACCAAAAAATCGATCTCGATCGGCGCATTGTCCTTGGTGATGTTCGTTTGACGCGGGATATCAAGAACAGTTATACGTGTGTCGATCTTCTGGATCTGGTGGATGATCGGGAGCGATATTACGATTCCCGGCCCCATCATCCCTTCGAACTTACCCAGTCGAAAACGGGCAACACGCTCGTAATCTCGAACGAAGTTGATAAACGCCATTAGTACCTCCTAATGGAACGGGAATCCCCGAACCAAATTTGTTTCAATCTTTACTCGATACGTTATCCGTACCTGTTTCGGTTCGCAATGGTCTCACTTTCAGATGAATACCATCGACCGAAACCACTTCTACTTCTGTACCCGCAGAGATGTTTTTGTCACCGTCTCCGCCATACTCGCCAGACCAGATCTCGCCATTTACCAGAACCTGACCTGAAGGAGATAAATCAGCTGACACAACGCCCGAAACCCCGACTATATTCGCTGCCGCAGTTGGACTTTCGTACAGCAATATCCTAGTACTTTTACGAAGCTCCCAAGCAAACCACAACACTAACGACCCAAATGAAACCCCAACGATCGAAAGCAACCATCGATTCACGACTGGATCAGTCCCAGTAAAGGTCGGATTACCGAAGAAACCGACCAGGAATACTCCGCCCAGAATTAGAGTCACCGTGCCAGCAACGCCGAAGTAACCAATTCCAGGAGCGGTCGTTTCGAGATAGAACAGCAACATCGACAAGAGGATTAACGCCACTCCTGCCCAAGAGAACGGCAGCTGCCCAACTCCAGCCCACCCAAGAACCAAGAACAAAACGCCTAACGTCCCTGGCACCCAAAGTCCCGGATTCCAAAGCTCCACGATCACGCCAAGCCCGCCAAGTGATACGAGAAGGAAAGCAATATTAGGATTTGAGATGAACGTCAGCACACGCTCTAGCAAACTCAAATCGATCTGTGATGTAACCGCACCACTAATAGCCAATTCCACAGTTTCCCCGTTGATATCAACGGGATAACCATCCAACTGTTCTAAAAGCGAGTCGTAGTCAACTGCGATCAAATCGGCAATTCCCAACTCGACCGCTTCTGACGCCGAATACGCTTTGGCCGACAATACCGTCTCTTCGAGTGCTGACACGTTTCGACCTCGCGTTTCAGCGATGCTTCGAATAAACGCGGCTGCGTCTTGGGATGCCTTTCGACTCAATGTGTCTGGCAAATCACCGCCATCGACCCCAACAACCGATGCAGCGCCTATGTTTGTGGTCGGCGCCATCGCCAAAATGTGTGCCGCAGCGCCAACGAACGTTCCAGCGCTTGCCGCCTGTGCGCCGTCAGGAGCTACATAGACAGCTATGGGTATCTCTGACACTAGAATCGACTCAATGATGTCTCTGGTGGCGTCCAGCAGCCCACCAGGGGTGTTCAACATCAACACGACAAGCTGGAAATCTTTTTCTTCAGCTCTGTCGAGACCCCGTTCGATAAATTGTGAAGAAACACCATCTATCGCACCGTCTAGTCGAACCAGAAGAACCTTTGGCTGTTGATTCCCCGACTCGGCTGACTGTGCCTGAGCAGATTCTTCGAGCGCGGGCAGCAATATCCCAATAAGGCCAGCCAGAGTTATCAGCACTGCGATTAGTACTCGAATACCCCGCACCACTCCCCTGAAAGAACGATTTGGCATAGCTGAACTCCGTGCCGGCATTTTATCGAATGAATGTGAATAAAAGTTGACCAATATCGCCAACCTGCCAAAATACTGCAGCGATAACTGTGCGTCATTGCTTTGCGCATTGTGATGAAGCTCAACCAACAACTGTAGGTTCAAGATGAAAATTACCGATATCAAGACGTTCCACGCGAACGACGGTCAACGAAACAACATCTTTCTCGAAATCGAGACTGATGAAGGGATCACAGGAGTCGGTGAGGCATACTCGATTGGTCCTGACCGAAGCGTGATAGCGATGATCGAAGAGATGAAATCGTGGTTCAAAGGTCAGGACCCCGGACGAATCGAATGGCTAATTCGCCGGGCGAAAAACACGTTGCGTTTCCCTCTTGGTCAAGTTGCGTGGTCTGCCATTTCAGGTATCGATCTCGCACTTTGGGATATTGCAGGTAAAGCTGCCGGGCTTCCCGTTTACAGCTTGCTAGGCGGTAAGACTCGAGATCGCGTTCGGGTTTACCACGGGATTTACGGAGATTCGCCGAAGGAAGTCGGCGAACATGCAGTACGACTAATGGACGAAGGCTACTCAGCGTTCAAAACCAGCCCACTTCCTTCGAATTGGCGTGAAATTCCGTGGCGACAGGCGCTACGCGAAGCCGATCAGCGAATGTCGGCTATTCGAGATGCGATTGGCGACAATCCCGATCTAGCGGTCGATGTACACGTTGCCATTCGCGAAACAGCTCTGTCACTAGAGCTTGCGAGAGTCATCACGCCATATAGGCTCATGTTCATTGAAGAACCGGCCCGGGCTGAGTTCATCGAATCGAGCGCAGAACTACGCCGTGAGTTCAGAGTCGCACTCGCAACTGGCGAAAATATGTACGGTCTTCACCGATACACAGAACTGCTAAACGCCGACGCCGTCGACATCATCCAACCTGATTTGCTCTGCTGTGGAGGTCTTCTCGAAGCTAAGAAGATCGCCGCCGTAGCTGAAGCACACTATGTCACCGTCGCCCCGCACAACCCGTTGGGATTGATCTCAACTGCGGCTGGTGTTCATCACGCCGCTTCCATAAACAACTTTGCGATTCTCGAGTGGCACGGCGATCACAAAAAGAAGAAATCCGAGTTCATAAACGAATCGTGGATCCCGGTTGATGGATATTTCGAGCTCCCGACACAGCCTGGGCTTGGAATGACTCTGAATCACGATGCCATCGCTGCGAATCCTCCTGCCCATTGGGATCGAGGATTCGCAACCTACAGCGACGGATCACCCGGATTCCTCTAAATCGCCACTAATTCCAACTTCAACTCGTAATTTCTAAAAGACGGCCGACATGAAAATCACAAAAATAGAAACACTCATAGGATCCGATCCAGTAGCCGGAAATCTCATCTACGTCAGAACACATACCGACGCCGGAATCCATGGCGTGGGCGAGGTCTACCACGTTGGTCCTGACATGGCATCGACAGTATGGGTCGAATACTTCGCCGAGCAGCTTGTTGGGCAAGACCCGACGGAGATCGAACGCAACTGGGCACTTTGTTATCAGGGAGCTCGATTCCCTATCGGATCTTCCGGATTAGCTGCACTTTCGGCGATCGACGTCTCACTTTGGGACATCACTGGAAAGGCACTCGATAAACCCGTTTATGAACTGATGGGCGGCAAAGTTCGAGACAAAATACGAGCCTATTGGGATATCCACGGCGACACGCCTGAAGATCTGGCCGAAGACGCACGCAAGTTCGTCGACAAGGGCTACACAGCGTTAAAAGCGAGTCCACTATCTCCAAATTGGCGAGATATGCGGTGGAATGACGTGATGATCGATTCGAACGCGAGGTTCAAGGCGGTACGTCAAGCAGTCGGTGACGACATCGACGTTGGATTTGACGCTCATGCGGCGATCTACGAACCGATACGAATTCTCGAACTCACTGACGCCCTGATGGAGTTCAATCCGTGGTTCATGGAAGAGCCAATTAGGATGGAAAACCGCTACGAAATGGGCAAATTGCGCGAAAAAATGCCATGCGCTGTCGCAACGGGAGAGTGCCTGTACACCAAGTTCGAGATGTGGGATCTGATCAGAGAAGGCGGGGTCGACATTCTTCAGCCCGAGGTCTGCATCGTTGGTGGTCTAACCGAAATGCGAAAAATAGCGTTCATGGCAGAGGCACACGATTTAGTTGTAGCGCCTCACAACCCAATGGGACCATTGGCTAGTGTCGCTAATCTCCACTTCGATGCGGCCACTTCGAACTTCCTAGTTCAAGAATCGAGGGCGTTAAAGCCGTTCGAAATCTCATCAGTGACCAACATTGTCGAACCTGTTGACGGTTACTACCCGATTCCGGAAGGTCCAGGACTCGGTATTGACGTCGTGGAGTCAGAATTTACAAACCGACCGTATTCCAAATCATGGCATCGCGGCGACCGGGTCAACCCCGACAATTCGATCTCGTACATTTAGCGTTCATTCGGTGCGACATCGCCGATTCGTTTAGATCGCAAGCTAAGGTAGATTTACCAATACGACACGTTTCATACAATCGAAATACAAAAGCTTTCGAACACAAAGCTTGCTAAGAACAACATCAAATGGCTGAATGGGCAAAAAAGGACGAAGCACTAATCGAACGCGTATCGGGGCTTCTCTCGATGGCTCCTGTTCGAAGCAAGAGCATGTTTGGAACTATTGCTTGGTTCTTGGAATCTAACGATCTAATGTTCGCTGGTGCATGGGGCGACGGAATTATGGTTCGAGTCGGCACCGAACGAACCACTGAACTAATCGTGTCTGGTGATGCCGATCCGTTCGATCCACTAGGCAACAACAAAGCGATGAAGGAATACGTGCTGTTGAACAACGAACGCATCGCTGAAGATGAAGATCTTCTCAACTGGCTCGATGAAGCCAGTGAGTTTGCAGGGTCGCTGCCGCCTAAAAAGCCCAAACGTCCTAAACGGCAAAACTACCGCGGCAAATAAACCTCTGCCTACTCTGAACCTGCTGAACCGACAGTCGATGCCCACGCACCCATCGCCATAAGTCCACCATCGACGTTGAAGTACGATCCGGTGACGAACGATGCTTTGTCGCTTGCAAGAAATAAGACCATGTTCGCGATGTCAACTGCTTGTCCGATTCTGCCAATTGGATGCGCCTGACCAGTTGAAATCAGTTCATCCTCGAGATCACCGCCAGTTCCAGCAATAGCGTTCCGAACCATCGGTGTATCGATAGCTCCAGGGTTCACGCATACAACCCGAATGTTGTCGGGAGCGAAATCCAACGCCATCTGCCGCATAAGTGATAAGTCGCCACCCTTCGACGCAGCATAGGCAGACACTCCGCCCATTGATTGGAGTCCCTGAACACTGGCTGAAGAAATAATCACTCCCCCACCCGCTTTACGCATGTGAGGAATCGAGTACTTAGCCATCAGGAATCGACTTTTCAAGTTGACCGCGATGATCTTGTCCCAAGTTTCTTCAGGAAGCTCGACGGCATCGACATATGAATCAGGAGGCTGGATACCGACGTTGTTGAACAGTACGTTCACTCCACCGTATGCCTCGACCGCTGCATCGACGGTCGATCGGCACCCTTCCGAGGTACCCGCGTCGCCATGAACAAACTGCGCAGTTCCTCCCCGAGAGGTAATTCGACTAACGATTTCGTCACCAGCCTGCGTATTCCAATCGAGGATCGTTACACGAGCACCCTCTTTGGCGAATGCTTCAGAAGCCGCCCCACCAATGCCCAACGCACCACCTGTGACGATTACGGATTTTCCGTCGAATTCACCCATTTGATATCTCCACGAACTATTTGGAACACAAAATCATCGCCACATTAAAACTCACGTGGCGACTGTCGAGCCAATTTACCATCACAATCAATGGTCGAACCGCGCCGAATGGCGTAAGAGTGCATCGAATTGACAAATGTGCGCGCACGGACATCTCGGAATCGAATCTCTTTAGTTACTCATCAGGAACTACATGCAACTCTCAAGAATCAATCGCCTTGTTCTACTTCTGACTTTGGCTTCCCTATCGATCATTCTCACGGCCTGTTCAACCGGGGAAGGTTCTGGCGACGGTGATTTCGTTCTCAACTTGTATACGGGGGCCAATGAGGTCGGGGGAGATTCCATATCTTTCAACGAACTGATTGCAAACGAAGATCGCCCAATACTTCTGAATTTCTGGGCGGGCAACTGCCCTCCCTGCCGAGCCGAAATGCCGGCGCTCGAAGAAACATGGCGGGAATATGGGGATAAAGTCTTGTTTATTGGAGTCGACGTTGGACCATACGTCGGGCTCGGAACCTACAAAACTGGTCAAGCCCTTGTTGATGAAGTTGGCATTACCTATGTGACCGGCAATACGTCTAATCGGAGCGTAATCACCGACTGGAGGGTGCAAAGCATGCCTTCAACGTTCTTGATCGGAAAAGACGGCCGCGTTCACGACATCATCATCGGGGCGATCTCTGGTTCACGCCTTTCACAAAAAGTTCGTGAGCTAATCGCAGCGAACGCCACTTAGTCGACCAGTTATTTGCTCTCGTTTGGCGGCTGGGGCGGTGCTAAAATGCCGCAAATCACTACCCGGCTAATAGAAACCTAACTTGAAATCGAACGAACCTGAATCTCCGTCTTCTGAACCATTGCCTCGAGAGACAAGACCCCACGGAAAGCAACTACGACCGTGGTCATCACTAGCATTCCGCGACTACACGCTGCTTTGGCTTTCCGGCATGGGAATGCTCGTGGCAATGCAGTTGCGGCTGTTCACCAGCACACAGTGGTTATATGACGAAACAGGATCGGAACTACAGCTAGGTCTGCTTGGCGCTGTCCAGTTCCTTCAGATGCCAGTAGTTGTCTATGGCGGACTGCTGGCGGATACCATCAACCGCAAGAAGCTGATGGTTTTCACTCAGAGCGTTTCGTTCCTATCGATGCTTCTGCTAACACTAGCTGCATGGAACGACGTTCTCGCTCCCTGGATGATTTTCGCCGTCACTGGCGTAACGGGAATCGTAAACATGCTCGGGAATTCTGCTCGACCAGCCATGCTTCCGAGAGTGATTCCTCGATCACACACGACCAACGGCGTAACTTTCCAAACGGCGTCGTTCCAAGTAGGACAAATCGCAGCACCGCTTCTATTTGGGATCTTGTTTACTCAGTTCGGAGTAGGTACCACCTTCTTCGTTGGAACAATTTTTGCTGGCATTAGCATGCTTGCTCCCGCCATGATCAAAGCCAGTGGTGCTCCCGATCCTGACACGGTCTCGCAAAGCAAAGTAGCGGCAATCGTAGAGGGTGCTACGTTCGTGAAGAGACACCCGATCTTACCGGGTCTCTACCTGCTCGATATCGGGGTAACGGTAGTCAGCTTCTACAGAATGCTGTTCCCGTTATTCGCCAGCGGACTTTATGGGATGGGTGCAGAAGGCACTGCCCTATTAGGCTCAGCCAACGCCTTCGGAGGCGTGGGTGGCTCAATGCTGGTGTTCTTCACTGAGAAAATTCGCCACAAAGGTCGAATCGTTCTCGGTGCAACCATGGTTTATGCAGTCGGTCTCATCGCTTTTGGGCTGACACCAATCTTCTGGATTGGGCTCGTAATTGTTGCCCTACTCGGGGCTACCGACTCGGTCGGCATGACCATGCGACAAGCAATCGTGCAGCTAACTACACCCGACCGGTTGATAGGAAGAGCATCGAGCGCCCATTCGTTTGCGGCGATGAGTGCGAACAATATCGGTCAGATGGAAGTGGCGTTCGTATCAGCGGCAATCGGTGCAGGTGCGACGATGGTTTTGGGCGGTTTCGTTGGGATAGCAGTTGTGGCGGTTATCTGGGTTGTGGTTCCCGGCGTACGTCGATACGAATACACCGATGCTCCATCAGGTGGCGCCGTCGACGAGCCAGAGAACAATGATGCGAACCAAGATCTAAGGAACATCA
>Ga0233439_10006561_pt1 | contig 10321 bp, 9 predicted proteins | sample SI_123_September_6_FD_182713 | JGI IMG/M metagenome (GOLD analysis project Ga0233439, IMG submission 182713) | Seawater microbial communities from Saanich Inlet, British Columbia, Canada - SI_123_September2016_100_MG | ecosystem: Environmental > Aquatic > Marine > Inlet | place: Canada: British... | reverse complement strand
CGTTTTCTTAAATTTCCTATTAATATTAGCATGTCTTTACTTTTTTTACTATCTGTTTCAGGAGGAATAATTTCTATTATTTTAGTAGCAGTGTTTTCTTCATCATCAAAATTTTTGACAGTCAATGTTATCCTATGTTTTCCAGATTGAGTTTTTTTAGTTGTAAATGATTCCTTATTGCTAGAGGAGTTCTCAATTTCTTTTTCCTTAATATTAAAAACTTCAGTTAGTTCAGATATCTTTTCAATAGTCCAAAAGTATTTTAAATTGCCACCTTGAGGATCAAAGGATTTTGAACCATCAATTCTCATAGGATCGTTTGCAATAAATTTTTCATTGCATGAAATAATTGCAACAGGTTTTGTATTTTCTTTAAAATTATGTATATTGGGAATAATAGGATCACTGAATCTAGTATACAATCTGGATGTAGACGTAGAAGTTTTATTGCAATCTGCATGCCACAAAAGCTTTTTGTTAGATGTAGCTTGATTTATTATTTCATTAATGGGTAATTCCTTTTTACATACAGCACAAGGTACGGGAGTTTTAACCCTAGAGTTTAACTGATTTGGACCTTGTATTGTTACTTCACCCATAAAAGGGGAAACAAGAGTGACATGTTGTGATTTTTCTAAACCTGTTCCTCGAAATGCAGTTGCAGTTAATCCAACTAAAGTAATTCCATTTTCATTTAATTTATTTTCATCAGAAGTAAAAGAAAAATTAAATCCAAATCCACGTAAAACAGCAGTGTAACTTCCAGTGATTCCTTTATGAGCTTCATCAACAGTAATACACGAAGTCAAATTTCTTAATTCTTCATATGCTCGATTACTGTGAAATAGTAATGGAATATTTTTTTTGTTGACTTGCTGTTCATATTCAACACTATCAGGATCAATGTTTGATGAAATTTTTTCTTTATTTGGTATTACAGCATAGAATTTATCGATTGTGCCTACGATTATTCCATAATTTTTGGGAGGGGTTTCTAAAATTGATTCTAATGTTGGTTGTGGATTCCTAAGATCCCCATAAAATCTAAAAATATCTAAAGACGAGGTTCCTTTTTTAGAATAAATTTCTTCAAATTGAGATATTGCCTGTTCACATAATTCTCTGCTTTGTGCAATCCATATAGTGTATTTTGATCCATCATTACGATCATCACCAGATAATGGTCTGCCTTCATTTATCCAGTCAATAAGAGATTCACATACCAATCTTGTCTTACCAGCACCAGTAGGAATTGAAAACAAAAGTCTTTTCCGAGATCCTTTTTTAGACATTATTGCATCCCGAATTTTTTGTCCAGCATAAATTTGATAATCGTGTAATGGTTTTAGTTCTCTAATTGGCGTTATGGTAGAATGTGCATCAGGTTTTGATTCAGATATTAATGGTCGCTCTATTGTTGCAGAAGGAAGACCAGAAAATAAATTTAATAATTGTGGCAACCATCTTTGTCCAGTATTAGCAGACACATTCCCACTTCCATCCATTGGTCCAACTGCTAATTTTTTATATTTTTCAGTTTTAATTTCTTCTAAATTATTAAGACCAACCTCAGATATATTTTTAATAGTTTTATTGACAGACTCAAAATCAAATCGTTTTACTTCAATGGATTTTTTTAAAAGTTCATACCGAAATAATTTTGAATTTTCATCATTAGGTTCTGCACCTCTAACTTCATATAAAAAATTAGGGCCAACTAAAGTGTAGAGATGTTCAGATAATGTGTCAGGATCATTTTCGTTTTGGAGATTTAATATTTCATATAGGGTTTTTCTATTTTTTTTAGATTTATCAAAATTTTTTCTCTCTGATAGTTTTTTTAATGTTCTTCTCTCTACATTTAGAGGGTCAAAGTTTTCAATAAGTTTTTTTAAATCTTCAATTGTAAAAAGTTCTCTAAAAAAAGTAATACACAATTTTTCATTATTTGATGACATGTAGTCATCTGGAGGAATTACCATCAAGGCACAGGCACCATAAATCCTTCATCAACTAAATCAGAAAACATTTTTTTAGCATCTGAGGCTAATTTGCCTTCATAAAGTACACCTAATTCTATATTTTTAGTCATAGCGCTACCAGTTAGGTTAGCAGATGTAACCAAAATGGTAGATTCATCTTTGATTATGACTTTTGCATGTAAAACACTATTCTTCTCTTTTGGTTTGTATACATACAATTCAAGTAATTTAGAATTTTGATTATTTTTCCAAATATTGCGAAGAGAATTACTAGATTTACCTTTTTCAAAAAATATTTTTACAGAAACTCCTCTGGATGTTGCAGAAAGAAGAGACTCTACAATAGAATTCATTTGATTATGAATATTATTAAAGACATATCCAACCAGTATAATTTCTTTTTTTGCATTTTCAATTAATGATTGGTAATTTCCCAGAGTATGACCAATATTTTTTCCAGATAATGGTCCAGTCATAATAAGTTTAGTTTGTTGATTATATTCTAAGGCTTTAGTTTCTAGTTTATTTTGCATTTCCATTGCAATACAAAGACTTTCCATACATTGAAATGAATTTAACAAGTCTAGAAATTCATTTGAGTAATCTACAGATAATCTAGTCCATTCTTGAATTTCAAAAATTGTAACATCTTGTTTTTTATATTCTTGAAGTTTATTAATTAAAAAATTAGTTTTGTCGTTACCTAATTTTTCACAAATTACTTTCAATGAGTTATTTTGTTTAACATTCATTTAAAGTCTCCAAAAAATCCAATAGATTTATCAGAAATAATTTTCCTATCCAATAATTGATTAAAATTTTCACAGCTTGTTTCAGGTAATAAAGAGCAAGCATAGCATGCAGCACCATTAGTTTTTGAATGAGATGGACCTTCCTTTCTTATCGATTCAATACAAAGTGGATCTCTTGAGCATATTGTAGATTTTTTTATTGCTCCTTTTAGAAGTCTGTAAAAATCATCAGTTTCAGCACTTCTAACTATTCCACCAAGACTTCCTTCACTAGAATTAGATGCAGTGTAAAGTAGAATACCATTACTATCTTTTTCACAATAAATTCGCTCACGAATAGAAGATTCTCCATATCCTGAAGTATAAGCTAATTCACGGATCAAAATATGTGCCAGAGTATGAAGGAGAATGTATCTAGTTGAAATATTTCCTTCCCAACCTCTTGATGAATTATAATCTTCAAATGATTTCAAAAGTGAACTACATCTTAAATTAGCAATTTCTTCCCATTCTTTGAGTTTATTTTCATGCAATGAAAAAAATATCCCTTCCCCCTTAGTTTCCACCCCTGGAATCCAATCAATTTTTGGATTTCTATTTAATTTGCAACGAATTTTTTCATTTTTAGAGCTATTGTGGTCAAATGGATCTGGCGGTTGATAACGTGTAAATGATTTTAAAACGGTAATCATGGTTAACCTGTCAATTTTTTTAACTCTGTCTACATATTTTTTAATTTCATCATGTACTGGTACATCTGAAATTGATATTACTTTATTTTTCAATAATTGTGAAGTGTCGCTTGTGATAATATCAGCAAATTCTTTAGATTTAATTCCTTTTTCATCATAAATTTTTTCATCGAATCTATATTTTAATTCACGTATAATATCTTCTACAGAAAATCCAAAGTTGGAAAATATTTTCTTTCCAGATATTTTTTCGTATGAGTCACCCTCATATATGCAATCGTCAACTACCGCTTTGTTTTTACTAATAATTTTTTGTATTGGATTTTGGAATCTAGGAATTTGTAATGCTGAAACAATCATTGGAAAATACATGTTTGAACCACGAACATGATTTCCTCTAAAAAAAACTTTTTTTCTAGAAACAACAGATGTAGGTGGACATCGGCTTTTTTTCTCTGAATCTGGACTGAGCCAAGGTATGTTTCCATCACATCTTAAATCTAGAAATTCAACACCTTGTTCATTACTGGGTAAAACAAAATCTTCAAGAGGTTTTGTAGCTTTTGCCATACCACTGTACTTTTCACAAGTAATACACTTGACCTTGTAATTAGCTAATGTAGTTCCGCCTTGTCCAAATGACCATCGAAGAATAGGTTTCTCGCAAATTTTAGCAGTCTGAGAAATTTTTCCTTTACTATTTTTTTTCTCCCTATGAGCCCATTCTATCCAAGGGAAATCAGCAACATGACCATATTTGCAAAGTAAAATCAATCTTGCAGCTAACATTTTATTTTTTGAATGATTAGTTTTCACTAAACAAAATTTACAATGATATTCTCCACTCTTTTCATCAGGTTTACCCTCAATTTTCCCCATCAGTTTACACTTTGAACAATAGCCCCAAGCAGGGTAAGGAGTACATGGAATTCCAGATACATGACCGTCATTGTTAATGGGCATCCTAAAATGATCTTTACCACACACATCCTCTAAAAATTTATTCTGAAGTGGTCTGAATTTTGTTAGATCTGTAGGTAGTAATTTAGATTCTGGCCAAAAATCTAAACCTAAAACCATAACACTTAATCCATTTTTCCCATTGTAAATTGCTCCAGGACCATATGTTGTAATAATTTCACTACTTCTAATTTGACCAGCATCCTTAACTTTCATTTTTGATCCTCCAAAGTTACATCAACATTCTCAGTATCATCAAATGAATAATCTTCTGAATCATCCAAAGGTTTTTCATAAAAATAAACATTATGAATTTGTTCTGCATCTCTTAATGAATTAGGGGTTTTTGGTATTCCTTGAAGAGTATCATCACCACGTTCAACATCTACTAAAAGATATGTGGATGTTTTTCGTTGAGATTCAGTTTCATATCCGGTTTTTTTCCACCTTAATTTATTTTCATCAGTGGATTTACTTGCAAGGTTTTCCCATTCATCCATATAACCATCAATTTCTAACAATGTTTCTTCTCTTTGTTTATTATCAGTATCACCAACTCTTTTAGAAAATTCAGATTTAATTTCATCAATTGCATCAGCAATAGATTTTATACTTCGATTAAAATTTGCAGGATCTTTATCAACTAATGGGACCATGTTTCTAATCATACCAACACATACTGCAAATAATCCAGTATCTCTGGATCTAGCAGAAAAGGGGGTTATACTAATGGGTTCAACATATTTAAAAAATGCAGAATGATATAATCTAAAATTTTCAAAATGAGATTGATCTCGGGGTTTCAAAGAATTATAGATACTTAAAATTAAACCAGGATGTTTTCTTCCAATTCTTCCTGTAGATTGAATATATTCAGAGTGATTTTTTGGTTGGCCGTTAACTATCATTAAACCTAATCGTTGAATATCAACACCTACTGAGAGCATGTTAGTACAAAGTAAAAGATCAAGAGGATTATTTCCCAGAGTGATTTCCAATTTATTTAAAATTTCAGGAATTTCACCCGAATCTTTTCTACTTGTTAATTCATTTTTTATGAATTCTGGATAAAGATTATGTCTTTTTGAAGATGTATCAGGTTTAGATTTTTCACTTTTTTCATCAGGTAAATAAAAATCCAAACCACTACTAGATTCTACATTTTTGATATCATTTTCAAAATCTTCCTTATCAGTCATCATTTACCTCCAAATCATATGTTTCGCGATTTTCAATAGTATGATAAATTGTGTTAAAATAATCTGGAACAGTGTCGGCATAAGTTCCATATGCACCACCCAATTCACGTTTACTGTTAAAATAGGAAATTAAAGTATAGTATGGATCCAGTACTTCATTTTCAACTCCCTGTTCTTGCAAATATCTAACTTTTCTCATAAGTGAGGCAGATGTCATTGCAAGAGTAGTCAAAGGACTTCTGGCAGTCGGTGAAATTCCAAGAAAAATTTTACCAGGTAAAATTAAATTAAGATTTGAAAAAAAAGTTTTCCCAAATTCAAATCCCTGTGGAGGAAAAATGTTAGTTTTTCTATTGAAAAGTGTTTCAATTTGAGCATCAGCTGATTTCGTAGTTGCAGTGGATGCAATAATTTTTGCTCGCATTTTTCTTGTATTGTTTTTACAAAAATGATCAATGGCAGTTTCATATAATGCAGTTAATGTACCCATAGGTCCAGAAATTAAATGAAGTTCATCCTGAACAATAAGATCAGGAGGTGACAGATTAGGGATTGAAAAATATGTATGCGCAGCTGTAACTGTTCTATCTTGTTTATGATCGTCAACTTTTTCTGAATTAAGAAATCCATGTTGAAAACAAAATTTGTTTACTTTTCCAAAAAGATTTGAAATTTTTGAATTATGAGCAATTTGAGCAAATTTGTCTACTGTGGATATTAGTAGTGAAGGACACCATCGATAAATATCGTCATCGACTGTAAGTATAGGAATACATACTTCAGTATCGCAAGAATTAATTTTTGGGTTTAACCTTAAATTATTTTTATTAAAAAAACATTTTCCATTTTTACAATAACATCTCATTCTTTCAGGTAAATTGAATTTTGTGTCTTTGTAGATCTCATAATTCCATTCATCTAATTTATCACCACACCATGGACAATTCAATAATTGCATTGGATTATGTTCTTCAGGAGTAACTCCATTTTTTCTTTTGCGGAGTATTGTGTACTCAGCAGTGGTATAATCCTCTTTTCCAATTAATCTATTTGGAGTACTTGATCTTCCAACCCAAAGCCCAACTAAAAACTGCATATTTCCCCAAATCTCAAGTTCTTTCCTTCGAACATATTCACATGCACACATTAATGATGCAGCTCTTTGAAATTGCTGAATAGTTAACAGTCGAAGAGTGTATCTCATCAAAATGGACGTTCCAAATGCTTCTGGACCTGGAACCTCAACGCCGTCAGAATTAGTTAATTTAGGTGCAGAAAGTCGTCGCATAGCCATCACAAATGCAATCAATCCTAGATAAGCTTCAGTTTTACCACCACCTGTAGGAAACCACAATAAATCTGCTATTTCTCTAGAATCACGAATTTGGTTTTCACCAATTTTTGTCCCATCCAATTGTTGTGCAAGATTCTTTTCAGATAGAAAACTTTTCACATTCATCAAAATAAAACCTAGTTGAAAAAATCTCCATTCCCCAGAGGCATTTTCAATAATAGGGGGAAGATATTCTTTGGTTTCAATATTTTGTTCAACCGTAGTCACACAAAGTCGTTGAATAGACATAACTTTATTCATGAATTGGAATGCCTTACCAGCTACGGGATCCGTCGAAATAATTTTTATTCCCTCATTAATTCTGTTTAATGCATTTTTGCATCTTTTAATTTGAAGTTCTCCTGTTTTTTTATCTGAAATTTTTTCTAAATTTAATTCTAATTCAGTATCAATCCAATTAGAATATAATTTTGGGAATTCGGATAGTATTTCAAAATATTTTGTGTGATCATTTACTTCGGATAACGTTTTCATATCAATACAGGATTTAATTGACACAGGATCAGGTAATGATTCAGGTCTTAAGGGCTCAATTTTTTCTTGATTAAATTGTGGAAGAAAAGTAGTGTGAATTCGCCCTATATTTTTGTCAACAATATTAGAATCATCCCAATCAACAGAACATCCATGTCCAAAACCAAAATTTCTCTTTTTATCAAAAATTAAATCAAATAAACTTTCATCAGTTCCTTTTACTTTTGAAAAATCCTCAGGCACATTGTGTTTAATTTGATTTTTTTCAGAAATAATTTCAATATTAGGTTGAAAGATAATTTTGTTGTTTGGTGGTTGTTCTGTTGTTTGATATGTGTTTAACATGTAAACACTACAAAGAATTCCTGATGAAGATCGTTTAAAATAAATTTTAAGTTGACCAAATTCAAATTCCAAAGGAATACTTTTTTCTTTTTCTACTTCTTTAGGAATTCGTAGAAGTTCTGTTTGTTTATAATGAATTCGGCGATAAAGTTGTTTTTTTCTACCCTCATAATCAATTTTTTGATTTTGATAAATTCCATAATCAACATTGATTTTAATTTCTTCAGTTTTCTCATCCAGCATACATGTTAACCCAAAGGATGAAAGATTGAGAGCGTTAATTGAAGTCATATCAGGTACTTCATCCTCTTTTTCTCCATGTTCCTCAGGTGGAAGATTCTCTTGTTCTACTTCACTATCTTGAGGATAAACAATACCTGTCATATAGGTAAACATAGGCACAGTGTCAATTACTTCATCATTTCCCCAATGAGGGCCAATCATGTATTTTCTTAATTCATCAATTAATTCATCACGAACTTGAACAGAATCCATGTTTTAGGAAGAATTTGAATGATTTAACATTTTTGGTGGTTTTTCCATGTGAAAATATATCATCAAATAAATTTAAAAATTAAATTTTATAATACAATGTATTATTGTACAATCCAAATTAAGCCACTATAGATAGTTGAGCAAAATAATAGCATGAAATCCCAAATTTCTAAACTAATCCCAAGAGGCAAGGGCCACAATATTGCCGCATCAGTGTTGTTTGGAGGAATAATCTAAATGGCTCTAATACAAACAGACTATGGCAGCAGCGCACCTTTAGTAAAATTTGCAATGGTTAAATGTAATTGTTGCACCAGATTAGTTCCTGGTAAAATTATCATGTGGGCAGATAAGCCAGAAAACATACCGCTACATATGCCATGTGTATCATGTGAAAAAAAACTGTCACACATAGAAGAAGATAGCATGGATGTTTTAGGAAGAATGTGTATCGAATGTTTTGAGGAGATGACATTATGAGTGAAGAAAGTAATTCCAAAAGCAACCATGTTACAATTGTAAAAAGAAGAACAATGATGGATGCAGAAGAATATGTTTCAATTCAACTATCGTCATCAGAGGATTCAATCGGAGTGTTGTTAAAAAAGGCAATTTCTGCAACACAAACAAAACCTTTTGTAAAAAACGATAAAAAAATCGGAGTTCTATAATGAGTCAAAGTAAACTGAATCAAAAACTCAGCGATAGGGAAAAATGTGTTCATAGCATAGCGTCATTGATGGGATATTTTAGAGCCGAAAACATAGAAAACGAACAATTGTTTTCATATTTACTGGAAACAACAAGGATTGCATTGTTTGCATCAATATCAGAAAAGCAAATGGAGCAAATTGTAGATCAATGTGTATGCCAAGACAAATCAATGCGAAAACTAAGTCAAGACATGCAAGAGTATCTAAAAATCAGTAGATAGATGACTAAAATCAAATAATAATATTTTATAAAATAATAAATTTTACGCCTAAAAGTTAAGTATAGTTAAACATCATATTACAAATATTAAGTATAGTTAAACCCCTAAATATCATAATCACGCTAATTGTGCATGGTAAGAAAAATAACTGAACTTGAAAAAGTTCTAATACAAAAATCAAAACCACCTGATAGAACAAGTCATTTTTTAAACAAGGCTGTAAAATTAGGTCTAGAAAACAAATATGCAGAATCCATTGTATGTTTAGACAGAGTGATTAGGATCAATCCTAATATTGCTAGTGCTTGGCACTATAAGGGAACTGCATTAAATGCATTGGGTCAATTTCAAGAAGCAATAATCTGTCTTGAAAAGGTACATCGGAATTGGTGTGAAACATGGAATCAAAAAGGTATTGCATATGCAAATCTGAAAAAATATTTTGAAGCAATCACATGCTTTGAAAAGGCAATAAAATTCGACACTGACAATCAGAGTGCATATGCAGAAAACAAAGCCCGTGTAATAAAGGAACTGGAGGAAAATAATGTCTGATGTTTTTTTTGAAGGCGATTATCTGCAATTGATAAAGTATGAAGAAGAAAATGCAAAGGGCATCATAATTGCATGCGGCAATACCCACCTCTTTTTGGACTACAAAACAGTTGCAGAACTATTAGAGGGATTAAACAAAAATTCCTACGAGTTGTTTAAGACCAGGAGGGAGATGTTTCAATGAGTCATATCAGACCTCATACCAAAAAGGTTCAGATATGTTCAACATCTCCCGGGTATCCTGTTTATTGTCCAAAGTGTAATTCTACTAACGTTCTAATCTTCTATGATCCTCGATTTACGCCTAGATTACAAACTAAATGGGACAATTTGATAGATGAAAAAAGAATTTTACTTGAGAATAGATGGAACAGGATCAAAGATGAAAACAGATGGGGCAAGTCAGAAAAAGATTCAGAGAAACCAAATTGGATTTGCAAAGATTGCTATGATGGAGGAATAATTTTGGAGTATCCAATTGATAAAAAAATTGCAGATGAGTTTCAAAAATATGAAAAAACATTTACTGAAAATAGCGAGCCTCTGTATTGGAATGAGCATGCTCAAAAAGTTACATTA
>Ga0233439_10006554_pt1 | contig 10327 bp, 4 predicted proteins | sample SI_123_September_6_FD_182713 | JGI IMG/M metagenome (GOLD analysis project Ga0233439, IMG submission 182713) | Seawater microbial communities from Saanich Inlet, British Columbia, Canada - SI_123_September2016_100_MG | ecosystem: Environmental > Aquatic > Marine > Inlet | place: Canada: British... | reverse complement strand
CTACCCCCCAGATAAGTAGAGTAGACCAGTACAGGGTCTATGAAAAGGGGGTGGTTTTTGTCATAGGAAGCGACTTCAAAGGTGTAAGCGTATAGTTGAGAGTTCGGAGATTGGAGTTCGGAATTGGGATTTACGATTGATGATTCTATAAGTTTGAAACTGCCTTCAACTTCGACTTTTTCCCCGTCTATCTCCTGATAACAGTATGGTCTGTTCTGAATTACTTTGCCTTCCTTGAGGCTTATCTCCATTTTCCCATCTTCTGTAATACTCAGACCCTCTATGCCCTCATATGAAAGTCTTAAAAGAGACGGATTGGCTCCAGGCTTTACTATTACGTCATACTCCATCTGGCGGTTATTACCGTAAAACTTCATGTCAATATTTTGATATATATCCTTGTAGACTACTGATTGATATGTCGCAATATTGCTCTTCCACTTCTCAGGATCATTGCCTACAAAGTAGTTGACCTTACCCTTCTGCATACCCTCCGCAATAATCTTAGTATTTTTGTTTGATCCTATTGGGGAGAGTTTGATGGCTTTAGATTGTAAAGAGTTGTTGTGGAGTTGCGGAGTTGATGATTCTGATTCACGACTACTGATGAGCTCTAGATAGACACCTTCACTGGTAAAGTATGTGCTGTGGCCACGGCCGCGTTCATAATACTGTACCTTATCATCAATCTGCCCGTCATTCCGGATAAACGAGAGAGGAAGTTTGCCGTAGTTTTTACTCACCTGTGCCTTAACAGCATGATCCGCCTTCTCAGGTACGGACTCAATGACATCGGCTTCGGACTTAGTATTGGTAGCATTCGCATACTCCAGCCCAATAAAACCTATAAATATGCTGATTACCAGTGCTGATACAAAAACCCGTCTCCTCTTCATCAAACCTCTCATCAAAACCCCCTCTTTCTTTAAAAGTAACCGGTAGATCCTGATACCTGAAACAGCGTATCTCTCTATATTATATTTTAGATGCTGTTAAAACAAAAAAACCCTACTGTCAAAGATGGTTGCAGATGCCATCCATGGCAGTAAGGCTTTTTTTAATATATTTCTTCTTTTATAAAAGATGGAAGCTTCCTTGCTTCGCCTGTTTATAATACAAAACGATAGTAGGGCTGATTGATAATTACCATATTTCCCAGGAAAGGCCAACTGTTTATTTTGTAAATAAAACATTACAATACTGGTTAGCAGAAATTTACTTAATTTAAATATTTACCGGGACAGTTAAACAACAAAAACTATACCAATATAATCTTAAACCAAAAATACCGCGTAAGCCCCGAACGTAACATCAGTTACAGCTTTTTTAAAAAATATTGATAATTCTTTTTGTTATAAGGCCTAACAAATTTCATTAGGCCTTATAACAATGCCTCAGAAATTGTAATAATTGCTGAGAGGGTAAAAGCGTTGGTATTCCGACGCTTAGCGGTACAAATAAGTGAAGAAGAAGATAAACTCCAGCAGGTTTGTATCCATTTCACTCATCACAACGCATGTTGTTCACACTCAGGATGTGCAGCACTGCCACATAAGCTATTAGTTCCGGTCATATGGTCAATGGTATCACTGAATGCCTGCTTGATACCGTCCCGTATTGCTACTAATGTAGCCGTGGTGTATACATTGTTATTCATGTTATCTATATTTACCAACACGGAATCAATATTAGTCTTTATGTTTGCAAGAGCGTCTACCTCTCCAAAATCATTTATATGGGCAACCAGAAACGACTTTGCCTGGTTTAACGAATCCTGAATGGCAGTAATATTATGCGAACCAATGCCTTGATTAGTGATTACGGCGGCCTCCAGGAGATTATGTGCAACTGCTGTCTGTTGTACGAATTCAGCGGTCTCCTCATGGTCTGCTACGATCTCCCTGGCAACCCATAATCTATCAAGAAGTACGTCCTTGCCTTCTATAAACTCATCAATAGAAATATTCTCCATATCACTGATAACCTCATTCACCATGGCAACAAACGCCTGGTGCTCTTCACTGGCCACAGCATCAGCCTCAAGATCAGCATCATGAACATCAATCTCTCCACGAAGCATCCTGGCAAACGTAAGCAGATAATCCGTGCTTGAAGCCTCAACAGGAGGATCAATCACGTTATCTAGAAGCAAGGCTGAATCGTATAGAGCATGACCGGTATTGAAACCAGCATCATCAACATCATTTCCACTTGCATCGACATCGAATACGCTGAATCGAAGCGTTGTCAATCCTGATGCCAACTCTATACCACCGGCGGCTGTGGCGAAGGAGAGCCAGCCTGTTTCGTAACCATTACCAGAACCCGCATACGTATCCAATGTATCAAGTGGCAATCCGCTTTTATAGAAATAATCCACATTAAGGGTTTTGTTGTTTACAAAGGAGCTATATACTGACCCTGTAGCAAGCTCAGCTATTGAGTTTCCAGCAGAGTTGAGCAACTCAACCTTGAAATAATCATTCAGCTGAGAACTCTTTATCTGAGCGGAATTTATGTGAGTGGCAATAAAGTTGTAATCAAACGAGATCTGGCGGCTTTCACCACCTGCGGGAACAGTGAAGTCCCAGTCCAGATATCCTTTACTTCCATTATTCCCGAGCCCGGTATGGATCACGGCAAAATTGTTATCACCTGCATCATTACTACCAAAGCTTTCAGCAAAGACTGCATGGCTCTTGGAAGAACCGGCGTCAGGTACCGTGATAGGGCCAAAGGCCTTTGTAGTATAGGCATTCTGCCTTCTGTCCCAAGTCTCAATCGCAGACCAGCTGGAAGGGACCCAGTCCTGTGGATTGATCTGAGGCGTGTCCAAGTCGGCGTTAGCTGTAAAATACATTGCAATATTGTCTAAAAGAACGGCGGAATCCTTTAATGTGTTACCGGCAAGGAATTCTTTTACGTCAAAGAAAAACGTTATATCACCGCTTGGTATAGTGTGTGTTCTATCATAAACTGTCCAGTCTGTAGCTTTACCAACCGCGTCCGTAATTGGAGCATCAGGCAATCCGGATACCTCAGTAAGTGTATCATCAGTCGCTGTCACACGAAATACCTCATGTGATGTGCCACTTTTAACCAGCTTTAATACAAACATTTCGCTCGCTTGAGTATCAGCGGTAATAAAGTTGTAATTAAATATAGTTTGAAGATTACCGGGAGTTGCGAAATTGATAGTTACCTTCATATATCCGTTAGTTGCTGTGTCATAGGTATGGAGTACGGCAAATTCATCAGTGCTAACGCCTTGATTAAAGTTTTCAAAGAATTTAGCAGTGGAAGTATCATTCTGTGTCGCGATGCTAGGTGCGTAGTAGCTACCGAAGTTATCCGAAGTATAAGCATTCTGCCTGGGAGTCCATGTATTAGTTGCTGTCCAGTCAGCTAGCACCTGTGTCTGGGCCACAGGGGCCGCGGTAAAATATGTGGCGATATTGTCTAAAAGTACGGCAGAATCTATTTTAGAATCAAAAGCATCTGATACGTCAAAGACGAGTGTTGTTATTCCAGATGGTACGACGATTTGCCTCTCAAAAGTTTGCCAGCCTGTAGTGCCACCAAGACCTGTTCTATCACCGTTTACATCATTTCTCGTGTCCAGTGTATCATAAGGCAATCCACTTGTCGCGGTAAGTGATGACTTTGACTCCCATGCTGACTCATAAGTAAGTTGCCTTGTTGTGAGGCCAGATATAGCAGATACTTCAAACGCATCTGGAGCAGTACCACCACCAAGCTCACTGGTTATAAAGTTGTAATCAAAGATAGCTTGTAGGGTACCGGGTGTATTGAAGTCTAGCTTTATTTTCAGAAATCCGTTGTTTTCGTTAGTACTATATCCGGTATGGACCACTGCGAAATTCGCATCACTGCCAAAATTTTCAGTAAATTGTACATCACCTATGGTAGTCTCTGAGTTAGAACCAGGCGCAGAAAATGCACCAAAAGCAGTATCAGTATAGGCATTTTTCTTGGTCCAACTATTAGCTACATTTTGGGTCCAGGTAGTCGGAGTTCCGGGATGTGCACCTGCTGCACCATCATCATAGTTTTTTAAAACATTATCTTTATAAGGATTCTTTGCGTTATCACTGCTAAATTGAAAATCTTTAAACGAATAAACATTACCCTGATTATCTGAAATTGTGCCAGTCATAAAATTATCAATATACGTGTCATCTCCCGATCCACCATCAGGCCCCATTGGCCCATTACTATCAGGCCCTTTACCAAGCATATCTTTCTTTCCACCTTTCATGTTCATGATCTTTGCCGAGAACTCTGTTTCCGCAGGGCCTTGTGTTCCCAGACTCGTTCCGGCTTCAACCTCAATTATGGTGCCATCGTCATTTGTTATAGTAACCTCTCCCTCTACACCCGTAACTTCCACCTCACCTGTCTCAGCATCAACCGTCGCTTCCAGAGCACCACCTTCTTCGATTGACACTGTACCCGTACCGGTTTCAAGCTCAACCACACCTTCCTCCGATGATATAGTTATCTCTCCTGTCCCCTCATCCACTTGCACCCCGGCAGTCTCGCCTGATTCAACGTTTATAGACCCTGAGTTTACTCTAACATCTAACTGCCCTCTATTTACGTGCACAGACGCTCTGCCTGATTCCGGTGTTGAAATATCTACGGCGACACCCGGTTCAATGCTGAAGCTCACCTCATTTCCTGCACTGGCAAAGTCTATAAGCCCCTGCGTCAGATCAATACTTGTAACACCACTGATATAGGCAAAAGCGAACTTTGTTCCCCTAACTGATGCCACACCGTTGGGAGTCTCAAATTCCGTCAACACTGATTTGCTGGGAGTTATATTTGCCAGAAACTTCCCCGCCTTTATGTTAATATTCCTAACAATTCCACTCTGTTTACCTGATACCTGTTTGATAAAGCCGCCCTCTGAGCACTCATCTGCGGACATGTGCCTTGAACATACAGTGAGTGAAGTGTCCTCATCAATCTCCAGGCTGGTGTTGTCATTAAAGACCAGGCCTGCCGTTGAGTTGTGCATGGTCATGACAGAATCCTCTTCATAGACAGCAGAATTCCTTATCCTGTTACCTATCTTTTTTACTGTCTTCTTTATCGACTCATGCTCTACCTTGACGTCACCTTCATATTCAGATACCACTGCCAGTCTCTCTTCCTGCTGAGAAAGCACTGTTTGAGGCAGGGATAACAGTGTGATAAGAAAAAGTATTGCAATATAACAGTGCTTATTGATTATACTTTTATTATTTAACTTGCCTTGGTGATTCATACCTTTTTTCAGAATAACAGCTTATAAAGCCCTGAAACACCCGGAACCAGGTTCAGGGCAGAGCGACAAAATATTGAAATAAAAAAAGCCGTACTGCGAAAGACGGTTGTAAGCGCCATCCCTGACAGTAAGGCTTTTCTTAGTAGACGAAAACTTCCATGTTCCACCTATTTATGTTTTTTGTCTTTTAATTACAATTAAGATCCGTTAGAAGTAATTAACAAATTCCATACCAATGCATTGCGAAACCACAACCGATACGTATACCGTTACCTGACAAACAGTTACCGTCTTTTACCAAAAAATTGACTATTCATTTTGCTACGAATCACTAACAAAATTTGTTAGGATTCATAACAAACAGATGCTGCCTAGACCTGAAAAACCCTATGGCAATTATACAGCGTCCCACAGACACAGAGCGGAAACAAAAATGACTGCGATTAAATAATAAACTTTATTCATATTTTTCAGTTTATGATTTAAATATATTCTGTAATTTCTCAATTGCCTTGCACCGCTGATGACTCTCTTTTCTGTGCATTTGCCCTGGCTCTCTGCCCGGCACTCGGGCCCTTCTTATAACCACCCGTCTCTTCACTTCCAACATCTGCACCTTTTCTAGGCCCCGTTCTTACACTGTCATTGTACATAGCACCTGAAACCACCTTCTTAATTTCACCACTATTCAACGTTTCAGTTAATGAAGGCGTCACGATCTGATAGTCATTTTCGAACTTCCCTCCATCATTCAGCGTGTTTACGATAGAACCTATAATCAGGTTTATCCTGGTAGTCACTACATTGCCAGACCTGAAGAACTGTTCTACTGTCAAATAGGTAAGAGAATCTACAAGTATAACGCTGCTCTCTGCCAGGACGAGAGTGACACTGGAAAATGGACCGGTTCGGATCTGGGTACCTTCTGAAAAAGTGTTGCCTGATTCTTCAGGTATTGGAATCCAGTCAAATGTATTTGGAAGCATCATCTCGATATCACCCTTTGCCTGATCAATGGTTACATCCAACAGTTGAGCATCCTGTGCATTAACATGAATGACATAGAATAATATGAAACAAACCGAGATAATGAAAAAACCTCCAATTTTCACGATAACTCCCTCCTTTCTCAATTATCTGAGTGACTATAACTTTTTGTAAATATTCCCAAAATAAAAAAGCCTTACCACAAAGATGTTCACTTAGAATATCTTCGGTAGCAAGGCTGTCTTTTCCAAAACGTCATATATACACGTTTTATAGACCCTTTACTTTGCGTCCCATGATTGCTCATGGTTTGCCTTTATCGAAAGGTACTGGAAATTATCTTTTTTTAACTTAAATACTAATTATTATTGTAGATAGAAAAATTTATGTTCGGTTTGGCAGATACCCAATCTTATATTTTGGGTAGCATTATTTTAGTGATAATACTTACTTTTTTTACAATAACAGTAAGCAAGGGTGGAAGGATTAGATAAGTTTCTTATTTACAAGCAGTCCCCCTCACAAGCTGACGGATGAATACACGATAAGTACTCCGAGATCCAAACCCAGAGCAAACTCTCTTTAATCTACTTTATATAAAAACCAGGTATCTTGACTTACACAGAACTCTACACACAAGTTAACCTGAAAGAAAAAGTCACTTAAATCGCACAAGAAACTTACTAATGAGAGCAAATATTACATATCAAGGTATGCATGTCAATATTAATGTTTACAATTAATGTATAGTATTAAATCAGAGTACCCTTAATAAGGCAAAGCCATGAGTTTTGGAGAACTGTAATGATTTAATTTGTGTATAAATTGATAAAGGATACAAGAGTTAGTTTGTACGAAGTTGGCGTATTTATTTAATTTACGATGAATTTGGGTAATTTTGTCATGTTTATTAATTTTGTAAGTAAATGTTGTCAGGTAAGTCCCGATAATACTGATAGAAACTCATTGAGATTGAGCTTTAGGAGAAATGCGGCCAAAAAGGGGAAATACTATCAAAATATCAATATCAGTCTGTATGGTTATGGCGGTGATTATGGTTAACCTAATGTGTATAAGGGGCCATGGTCAAACAGGCAGTATAAAGTTGGCCGGGGAAACAAGCCGGCAAGAGTATAACTGGTCAGGCAAGAGTTCGAGGCTTGGTTATAAACCGGTACTAGATGTATCAGAGCATAAAAAGGTAAAAGGGGGATTTTCATCCCGTCAAGACTATGCCGAAGAATACGATAACTATCTATACAGAAAATGGTGTGAAGAGACATTTGATAACGGAAAATATATTTATGCTGCTTATAAGAATATAGCTTTCACAATAGAATATAAGTCGGAAGCAAAAAAGACCGACTTCTGGCAGACACCAATCGAAACTGACAGACTGATGAATGGTGATTGTGAAGACGCGGTCTTTCTTCTTTTTTCACAGCTTCCTTCAAATCAAGAGAATGCTCAGATTGTGTGGGGATGGGTGATTGATAAGCAAAGTAAAGCCAGAAGACCACATGTATGGTACCAATTGGTAGATAAGAAGGGACAAAAATATATCGTAGAAGGTTTCTCTAAAGACTGGAATGGCATTATACCAATGAAAATAGCCAAAGAATATGAGTCAAGAAAACCAATACTGACAATCCCACATACTAAAGTTACCGAACTCGCCAACTTACTTCTAGACGCAAATGGAGGACAGGCATACTGGCCATTGATAAATTTACTCAAACCAACAATTGACTTTGACAACCGAAATTATTTACTAAAAACAAAGACCAAGCCTCTTCATTTCAGTTATGAGTTCACCGGACATATCGTGAACACACAAGATGAATCCTGGACTCCTGCCAACCATAGAATGCGCCCGAAAATGCGCAAGGAAATCTTAAACATTTTCAAGAAACTACATAAAATGTTTCTAAGATATGATAAACAAAAGGCAGAGCCTTATACGTATACGCAAGTTTCTAATAGAATCGACTTGAAACAGATCAGTATGGATAATAATCTCAGGCGATAAGCATGGTTTAGTTATATTCTCGCTTGTTTTACTACTATATGATAGACAAAAGCCGGTAGGATTTAATCAGTAGGATAGATGCATATATCGGATTCACAGCTCTCTCCAGGCTAGGTATTCTCTTTCTCTTCTGCCTGCTTTTTCTCCGCCTCTTCTGCCTTGATGTACTGCTCTAATCTATACATAACGGCCATCAGGTCATGGCCGGTAAGAAATGTTCTTTTGTTGCCCTGAGGTATAATACCCTTGAACTGGAATTCCAGAAAAGCATAGCGTCTGCCTATACCAATATCAGGCACGGTAAAGTCATCACTTATCCCCAGCTTCCTGCAGACAAAGCTGGTAAAACGCCCCATGCCATTTACCACGTGCATTGTAAAGCCACCTTTCATATCAAGCACCTTGAAAATCATATAAGCCATTATCGCACGCGTAAGTGTTTTATCAGGTGAGTACTTCCACCTCCTGTCAACTATCTCCTTCCTCTTGAGCTCCGATACTACTTCCTCAAATGTCATTGCTCCTGCCGGTACACCTACATAAGCCGAAATTGCCCTGCAACCGTCTTCGTATGTTGCAACACCACGTTCAATCAGATCTCTGTATACGTTCTCATCTGTCAATGCCTTTCTGTATATGTTCTCATCTGCCAATGCCTCTCTGCTTTGAAATAAAACAGATAATAACAAAAGACAAAGAAGCACGCAGACACTTATACTTCTTTTGTTACAATAAAATTCCATTTTGTTTATAACACAATTTTTCATTACTCAACCCTTGGCAATTAATCATTATATGCCGTTCAACATCTTCTCTAAAACTGATACAGTATGGTCAAACTCACATTATCCCGAGCCTCATCATAGTAGTACGCAGCACCCGGATAGAATCGGCCGTAATCTACAGAAACATTCAGATCTGAGAACGCATTCCACACCACACTTATGTCAATCTCCTTACCAATGTTTCTCTGCGGTAGAACAGCCCTGTTATCAGATATCTGGGACTCTTTCTTGTCTTTACGAAAAAGAAAGAAGTTTGTATTCAGACTTACATTTCTCTTTTTTATAAATTCCGAAGGCGTCATGGAGAGCCCGAACTTAAACATCTGCAGGTTAGATAAACGCGGTGCCAGGCTCAGGCCGGTATCTATATAACCAAAATTCAGAAAATTCCTGTCTGTAGTGCCCTCTTTATTACCGGGAGTAGTAGTAACAACCTTTGCGGAGCGGTCAGAATCTCCAGTACCAAAGGCGTATTCAACGCTCAGGTTGGGATGTGTTATTACGTTAAATGAATAATGGAGTGAGGCATCAAATGCCCACGCATCTATATGTTCAGTATCCGGAGGACCGGTTGCCGCTCCAGTTCCATCGGTAGCAGTACCAGCTTCAGGGTTGCTTTTACCGTCCTCCATGATACCCTCTATCGAGTAGTAGAGGTTACTGGTGAGCTGGCCTCTTGAACCAATGCCGTAATACCTTGAATCATAATCATAATCCTGATCAGTATCTTCGACATTCTCACCACTACGATCTTCCTGTATTAAGGCAAACAGATACGGAGCGTGCTTCTCAAAGCCTTTATAGCTGACCTCTCCACCGTAAAAATACCGTTTGCTGGAACGGAAGCCGGGTACACTGAAATCAATATTTTCTTCATCTATCAGGTTCCTGACGGCGAAGGCTTTAAAGCCTACCCATTTGCTCTGTACATCAAGCTGTACTCCATTAGTCTTTTTTGTGTAGGCCAGCTGGCTCCCTATGGAGGTAGTGAAACGCCCGGCAGTCAACCTGAGCTGGAGGGGCATGGTATATTTAAAATACTTCTTAACTGCCTTATCAATGTTTACAATGTATGTGGCTTCATCAAATCCCTCTTCCATGTTCCACTTAAACTGATTTTCCGTGCTCCTGTACTGGTCTCCCCGGTTATAGTCAATATGCTGACCCTTAAGCCTAACATAGAAACTGTGGATTTCGTTCAGATTCAGACTGCCCCACAAATTGAAGTTATTT
>Ga0233439_10006552_pt1 | contig 10328 bp, 6 predicted proteins | sample SI_123_September_6_FD_182713 | JGI IMG/M metagenome (GOLD analysis project Ga0233439, IMG submission 182713) | Seawater microbial communities from Saanich Inlet, British Columbia, Canada - SI_123_September2016_100_MG | ecosystem: Environmental > Aquatic > Marine > Inlet | place: Canada: British... | reverse complement strand
ATTGCAACTTTAATTGGAAAAGGATTTGCAGTTGCGATTGTAAGTGGTGGCTTACAACAAACTGCAAGAGATATTGCTGCACAATTCCCTAGTCAAGAAAAATGGAAAAGGCGATGGGGAGGAATTGACCGTCATACCAGCAATAGACTCAGTTCAGGATTTGATACCAAACTCCATGTTTTTACCAATGGATGGTTAGTCGGAAAGATGCTACCTAATGGAGAGAATATATTGGACGACTTTGGCCGTTATCAGGTTCAAATGAATGGAAAAGGAGCAGTTGTTAAAATGCTACAGAGGAGATTGGGCATTAGCAAAGAGAGAACGGCTTCGGTAGGCGATTCAGCGGGAGATATTGGCATGTTTGCACAATCATCACTGGCAATTTGCTTTAATCCATGGGATGATAGACCAAAGAAACATGCTGATGTTGTTGTCGAAGAAAAAGATCTCGCCATTGTACTAGAATTAATCACAAATGCAATAAAATAAGGGGTTTTGATGCAATAATTGATAACTTTGCCACCTAATAGCAATTAGCATGAATGGCATTGATGACAGTTTCATTTCTTCTTTCTGCCCACATTGTGGATTCATGTTGGGAGAATTTATTCCAGGATTACCTTGTCCACATTGTGGAGAACCACTAATTTGAATCAAGGTGAAACTCTTCGGGAATCTCTTGGGAATGGAATTACTTCTCTTATGTGGTCTGCGCCAGTTAGCCAAGAGCATACTCTATCAACTCCTAATCCAAAGCCGCCATGAGGAACGCCGCCATAGGATCGAGTATCAATATAGAATTGGTAGGCCGCCTTATCAGTTCCTTCCTCATCAAGGCGAGCAAGTAATTCTTCTTCGGACCAGGTTCTCTCTCCTCCACCGATAATTTCTCCGTAACCCTCAGGTGCTAACAAGTCGTGACATAGAACATATTTGTCTTCATCCGGGTCAACTCTATGATAGAATGGCTTTGCAATCTTTGGATAATGGGTTAGGAAATGTGGTACATCAAAGTCTTGAGTCAATACCTTCTCCTTTGAATAATCTAAGTCCTGTCCCCATTCAATATCAACACCCATTCCCTGTAAAGTTTCAACCGCTTCATCGTATCTCATTCGAGGATATGGACTATCGGCGTATCTTGCGACTAGGTCAAGGTCACGTCCAATACTCTCTAACTCATCTGAGCGATGTTCAATTAAATCACTTGCAATTTTTCTAACGACACCTTCGCCATGAGACATTATTTCATTATTTGTTGCCCATGCAACTTCCATTTCAGCATGCCAAAATTCAGTTAAATGTCTTCTAGTGCGTGATTTTTCAGCACGGAAAGACGGCGCTATAGTATACAACCTTTCCAAAGCTGGCATTGCCGCTTCTGCATACAATTGCCATGATTGAGTAAGATAGACCTTCCTTCCAAAATATGGTACTTCAAACAAAGTAGAACCACCTTCAACAGCACCAGCTACAAAGTTTGGTGCCTGATACTCAGTGAAATCAAGGTCTCTGAAATAATTATGAATTGCGCCAAATACAGTGCTGCGAACCTGTAACATAGTCGTCATTCGTGAAGTTCTAAGATATAGGTGGCGATTGTCGAGCAAAAATTCAGTTTCTCCTCCATCAGCAGCCTGCATTGCAGATTCAGTAATCGGGAAAGGCCTTTCAGGATTTACACTACCTACTATGGACACAGAACTTGCTACCATTTCATGGCCGCCATCTGCTCTTTCATCGACATTTATCATACCGGTGATAATAATTGAAGATTCAATGAGTGCACCTTTTGCATCTTCAAAAGGTTCATCTCCAACAGCATCTCTTTTTACAACACATTGAATCACACCGGTGGAATCTCGTAGTACTATGAATCTGATTTTATTGGAGCCACGGCTACGTTTCACCCACCCCATTAATTCAACTTCCTGTCCGTCGTAATTTCCGGCTTGGACATCGCCGATAAAGATGGTCTTCACCATATTCGCACCGGCTCTTCCTACATCGCCTCGTAATTCAAGTTCACCCTAATAAAATCTCAATGGAAAATGAAAAACAGTGTGATAATTGCACGATAATTACAACATCTATGGCAAAGTGTCAATACTGAGTATTGTGAATTATTGGCATGCGACAAATTGCGGTTTATGCAATTGGAGGCAATGCGCTATCATCTCCAACAGGAGATAATGTGCAAAAGAGTTCACAAGTTCTTGCCAGAGTGATGAGCGATGTTATTGACTTACTAGAGGGTGGCTGGGGCGTAATTCTAACTCATGGAAATGGCCCCCAAGTAGGTCATTTGCTGACATTGGATATTGAACAAGACCAAGAAATGGATAGTTGGGTTGCAGCAACACAAGGTATGATTGGGCATTCATTATCAATCAATTTGGATTCAATTCTAATGAGGAGAAGAAGGCCAGAAAAAACAGCCGTAGTATTGACAAGAGTAGAGGTTAATGGCGAAGATAAAGGGTTTCAGTACCCTACAAAACCTGTCGGACCAGTATTGTCAAATGAAGTGGTAATGAGTGCAGATTGGGATATTGCTGAAACGATAATAGGTCCAAGAAGAGTTGTTGCCAGTCCACTTCCTATGCGTGTATTGGACCTTCAAGTGATTCAAAAATTAGTTGAATTAAAAGCGGTTGTTATTTGTGGTGGAGGCGGTGGTATTCCTGTGGTAAAGAAAGAAAATCACTACGTGGGTGTTCCTGCAGTTATTGACAAAGATCGCCTTTCAGCACTACTGGCCATCGAATTAAAGGCTGATGCATTGATTATTTCAACAGCAATTGATTGTGTAAAAACAGGTTTTGGTAGTGATAAAGAAGTTAGCCATAAATCGCTATCAATAGATAAGTGCGAGCAATTCATGGAAGAAGATGAATTCCCAGTTGGTTCAATGGGTCCAAAAATTGGGAGTTTGATGGAAGCAGCATTGCATAATCCGAAATGTAAGGCAATACTATGCCAACCTGGTGATGCAATGAAGGCACTTCGCGGAGAAGCAGGTACTACGATACATCAATGAAGGATATTCTCAAAAAATGCAAAAATTTGCAAGCGCATCTTCAATAAGCGAATCGCCTTAGCCCATCTAATGACTAACGAGTTACCAACAATTGAAGCCGAAGCACACTGTGATGGACCATGTGGAGTATATGACCCAGCAAGTGCAAGAATCGCTGCTGAAGCAGTACAATCAATGACAAACAAAATGCTCACCTTAGAATGCCCAGATACTTCTGATGCACCTGCTATGGCTGCATATCTAAACACAATGAGCCGATATGCTGCAATCAAGGAAGAAGAAGGGCACAAGTGTAAATCTGAATTGCTAGTGCTGTGGACTGATTTTTTCAAGCCAGTTCACCTAGAAGCAAATCCAAACTTACACGATACTTTTTGGAAGGCCGCAAAATTATGTTCTGCCTGTAAGGTGGAAGTATCAGCAGTCCACGCACAAGAATTGATGGACGCAATTGAAGAAATACACAACATGTTCTGGGCCGTAAAGGGCAGAGATGTCGCATGGGTTCGTGCATCTTGAATCATTAATGAGGATTGTAAATGTCTGATTTCCACGTTATTATTCGTGGCGATTCAATGTGGCCAACTTTTTCAGATGGTGAAAAAATAATGGCCAGTGAAGTTAGTAAGGAGAAACTAACAATAGGCGATATCGTTGTATCTAAACATCCATTTAAGTCAGAAGTAATCATTGTAAAAAGGATAGATAGAATCCTTGCCGATAATAGATTATTTCTCCAAGGAGATAATCCAGATCCATTAGCGAGCGAGGATTCACACAATTTTGGGCCAGTGAAAAATAATTTGATTATTGGTATTATCAATCGTGAAAACAAATAGTACTGTACGTTGATAGAAGGCGGGCCTGACGGGGTTCGAACCCGCGACCGATGGATTAAGAGTCCATCGCTCTACCTGACTAAGCTACAGGCCCATCCCGCCCTCTTGCAACCCGTATTTAACCATTGACGAAATTATTTGTTTACTAGTGTGCAGAGTTTAATCAAGCCAGTCTTCCAACTTGGTTGATATGAGTTTCCACGCCATTGGCGCCTGCCAAAACAACAGCATCACACATATTATTGAATAATCCGACTTGAACAACACCAGCTATGTTCAAAACATCTGCTTCCATCTTTACAGGATTGGTAATTGTTGGACCACAATGTGCATCTGCGATTAGATTTCCGTTATCGGTAACTACAGGGTTGTCGCCAGCCATTCTACAATTAACTCTACAATCTAACAATCTGCCTAAGGCCCGAATCGTAGCACTACTGGAAAATGGAGTTATTTCTATTGGTAGAGGAAATGCCCCGAGAACTGCAACCCGCTTCCTATCATCTGCAACCACAACCATTGCTGAAGATTCTTGGACGACTATTTTTTCTCTCAGTAATGCGGCCCCTCCACCCTTGATCAGTTGAAAATCCGGGTCGTATTCATCTGCACCATCGATAACAATATCTAGTCCATCAATGCTGGATAATTCAACTAGTGGAATTCCAACTTCCAATGCTAATTTTTCAGTTGCAAGAGAGGTAGGTACGCCAACAATTTCTAAACCTTCTTCAGAAATCATTCGTCCCAATTCAATCACTGTATGCTTCACAGTAGAACCAGTACCAAGGCCAACTTTCATTCCTGTTTTTACGAATGAGCATGCTGCGATTCCAGCCTCTTTCTTTAGTTGCTCAACATCTGCCATAAGCAGTGGGTATTGGATATAGTTCATGATGCTTTTCTCAAAGCAAATGCGAATAAGCATGATGTGATGTCAAAAGTCTTTTCAGTCTAGTATTGATGTATCGGAATTATGGGAGCAGATGCTAGTTATAGGACTGCGGCGATTTCCCTTGTTTTTATTTTCCTCATATCCACATTTGCAGGACTTGTTTCTAATCAAGAAAACAACCAATTTGTTGACCAGCAAGTAAAATCTGCATCAACTCCGATTGGACAAAGTAGTTTGTTAACAGTAGGTTCATTCCCCGATGGTTCAAACCAAAAAGTAAGCATTTCAGTTCCTGATGGAGAAGCTATTCAATCACTTGATTTGAATGTTGAAGCGGCAACATTGACTACATCAACTGCATTTTCATGGGATGATTCACCAGATTATGCAACTGGAACTATTTATGATGGAATGGACGTCAATGGCACTTCGCTGAGTATTTTACCACAAGGTATTGAATGGGATTTCGAAGGTGGTCAGCAGGGCTGGACATTTGCATCCGGTTGGCTACATGGCAGTGATAACACTGCAGGGTCTCACGGTCTAAGTGGCGGAGTTCATGGTGGGGTTAGTGGCATCTATACCTACAATGGAGATTATCCTAACAATCTTGGCACCACCCGTTGGGCCACTTCTCCTACCTTTGATTGTTCAGGGTGCAGTGGCTCTTGGCAGTTGAAATATTGGAAGAAATTGGGAGTTGAATCGCCATCATGGGACCACGCGTATGTTTCAGTTTCAAAACCAAATGGTGGATGGCAAACAATTTATTCAAGTTCATATGTTAATGATAATTCATTCTCTTTAGTAACAAATGACATTTCTAGTTATATCGCAGGCAATCCCGATTTCAAAGTCCGTTTTGGAATTGGAACAACAGATTCCAGTGTCACATATACTGGATGGAATGTTGACGATGTTGTTATCGAACCACTTGGTGGAGTCTCAGGGGGTGAAGGAAATTGGACTTCACAACCATTTAGTCCTCTTTCTTTGGGAATGGGTGAAGATAGAGCATTCGGAATGATGTACATGGATGCAGTTATTCCATCTGGTTCTGATTTTGACTGGAGTTTGGTGGATGCTTCAACCGGTCAATTAATTCCTCAATATTCTAATTATCAAACAACAAGTATGGATTTGGGAATGATAGATTGGCAAAAATACCCTTCTGTAAGAATGAAAATTCACATGGGGACAGGGCAAGGGAATAGTGCTCCAATTATCAATGGATTCTATTTCGATGGTGCAATACATGAAGATTTCAATGATGATCCATTTAGAATTGGTTGGCAATTGCAAGGTTCTACTTGGTCAACAGGCACCATTAGTGGAACTTCAGATATTATTTCCCCAATCTATAGAATGAGGTCTGGATTTGGTGCAATGGTTAGTCATTCGGTAAATAACGCAGGTTGTGAGCTACAATATTCATTTGATAATGGCCAATCTTGGACAGTGTTGGCAAGCGATACAATAGAATCGTTAAGTGCGCCAAAATTTATGGTTCAATTCAAGTTTACATCTAGTAATACCTGCAATGTTGATTTATTTGATGTAGAACTAATACACACATCCGTTGCCGATGGCCTAAGAATAGATATTGGATTAGATGGAATTGCCGATTGGTCTTTGAATAATCCTGGAGATGGGCGCTTTGGAATACAGGATGAGCACAGATTTGGTTCGGCTTGGAAGAGTTCAAATTCAATTCCAACAGCATCATCATTCTTTGAACTCTTGTTACCGTCAAGAGGCGTATCTGATTTTTCATTCGCCCTTGCAAGCGATGTTGAGATGAAAAATCCATATGCGACACTTTCTGTTGATGGTACATCTATCATTAACAAACCATTATCTGACTTATTGAATTGTCGAGAAATTAGTCTTTCTTCTAGTGAATTGACCTCATTGAATAACGCCCTTGCAGGAAGTACTGACTTCACAATGAAAGTGGTTACAATTAGAATTGGTTCATCAGAAACTCCGGCAGAAGTGATGATGGGCGGTATATTTGCTCCATGGGACACCAATCTAGATCTATCCTTTTCTGCAACAGACCCCCTAGTATTAGCACTGAATAATCAATTGTCAACAATTATTCCCAATGCCGGTGTAAAAGAAATAAAATTGCCAGTGCGAATGAGTAGTACAGGGGCGATTAGATTAACCGTTGATGGAATAAGTACACAATCATCAGTTACACCTGTTTCTCTTTCCGTCAGCAATGTAGTAGATACTTTCACTCCAAGTGTAGAATGGTATGAAGTTGAAAGTGTTTTTGATTTCTCTAATCTGGGAATCACTAATGCATTGTCGTATGCAAAATCAAATGGCTGGTCGGTAGAGATGAAATTGATAGGCCAAAATCAGTACTCATCAATTAGATGTCCATTGACCTCACTCAACATGACCGGTTCTAGCATTTCAGGATGCACACTTTCAGGAGTTAATTTATTGTGGACAAATGCTGGTGCAGATGGCAGAATATCTGTAATTGATGCAGGACAGTATATACAAGTTGAACACGAATTCAAATTCCCTGAATCTTGGGACGATGAAGAATCATTATCTGCCTCAGTATTCCTAATAGCACCAACTGGTCCAATGATTCCTGTAAGCAAGGATTTTGGCCTTGGTGATTCGGCTGGTGTTGAAAATGATGTCACACTAAAATCTTGGTCTGTTGTGACTTCTACAGGCGTACACTCAGTTGGATATGCCCCATACCTTAATCCGAGTCAACAAGTCGTTGTTGAGGCTGTAATTGGCTTTGAAGAAGTATATTCTAGTCCATCTCCTCGTTCTGGTCAAACTATGGTGAAATTGCTTGAAGATGGTGTGGAAATATCCACCTCTTCTATGGTTCTAAATGGAATTGTATCGCTACCTTATACAATTCCAACTGGGAAAACTACAGTTGATTTGGAAATTGTTCTTGTGCCGCTCAAAGGGCAAGATGTTGGATACGAAACTGCCAATAATTTGACTTTTGAGTTTGATACGATTTCACCTTTGATGTTGTCGAAGAATGTAGAACAATTTGACCACCGTGATATTTCACCTCGCAATGAATTCATATTCCAAATTGCAGACAGGCCAGTATTGCCAAGTCATGCAAAAGCACACTTATGGAGGTCATGGGTTGATGACCTCAATATGGATGGTGCGATGAATGAAAATGAAGTAATTGTGAAAGATTTAATTTTGCCAAATGATTTGACACATTTGCAGGCAGATTATACATTGGACATGGACACATCACTTGCACCTGATGGTTCATTTTTCTCAGGTTGGCTTGAAATTGCAGATCCTGCTGGAAACGCATTAGAAAATCCAGGCTCATACAATGAACCACTATTCAATGTACAATTACGAAGCGATGGTGCACCTAGTTTGGGTTCACATTCCAATGATTGGGGTCTGGGAGAAAATGTTTGGATTCATCCAGGAGAATCTTATGTTGTAGAAGTTTCAATTTGGGACAACAATGGAATTAGTGATATTTCGGACATTAATTTAGCATTATCTGGTAACACCTTAGACGGAGTTGAAATAATTTGGTCTACAGATAACCAAACTTGTCATTCATCAGAAATATTCCTAAATATTGAATCATGTGAAATAATTCCTCTTGAAACATCCGAAGTATTTTCTTTAGAAGGATTATTCGTTGTTAATTTCTCTCTTGAATGGGGTTTTAACCCAGATGTAAGCCTATTAAGAAGGCCGCATTTAATGCTAAATGATTATCAGGGCCAATCAAATAATTTTGATCTATCTAGCTTGGATTGGAAATTTTCTGGAGAATTACAAATTGATAGAGATGAAATCTCACTCTCGACAGGTGGTGAGGAGATTGAAGGATTGGCAGAATGGATTACTCCGCGAACAGATATTGAAATCACAGGCGAGGTTGAGTGGTTCCGAAGTGGAAGAGATGTCATTCAGCCACTTGAATTGTTGTTTTCAATCTCTGATACTGATGTTGAACTTGATTATACAAATGGCAAATTTATTGGTAGTATATTATCTCCATTGGAAACCGGAACTTATACGCTGACTGGTGAGTTATTTGACCCACCTAATGGTGCTATTGACAGGGGTCCGAATACTCCCTTTGCTTGGTTCATTGTTGATGAAATATCGCCGGAGATAGTTAGCGTTAATAGTCCAGTCCATGATTCAGTTATTGACGAAAAAGATTGGCAAGATCTATCGATAGAACTCACAATTTCAGAAGATGAACAATTGGATGCAGATACACTCATTTTGAACTGGGCAGTATATCCTGCAGGACTTGGATTAGATGTTGAATCAGTTGTTAATGGAACACGTCCTTTATCAGTTCTTGGTGGAAAATTGAATGGAGAATCAATTCCTTGCAAAGCCCAACTAAATTTAGCAGCAGAACTGAGTCAAGAATTACGTTCACAGAATTTGGAATTGAGAATCTGGATTACTGGAATGGATAAAGCAGGGCATGAAATCTCAAAAACATTCAATGACATAGATGCTCCTAAATCTGTATGGGTCATCGAACAAAGAATCGCTAAATTTACCTTTGCAACGCCTCAAATGGAACCTAGTAAGGGTCTACAAGTCAATGACCCAGTTGATTTGGCCGTGTTGGTCAGCAATGATGGAAGGGCGTCGGGAAGTGCTCAATTAGTACTAGAACTAGTTGAAAGCAATGGGGCAAGAACACGATTAGATGCTAGGGAAATTAATCTTGAAGCAGGAGAAAATATGGTATATTCACACCCATGGAATCCAGACCGCATGGGTACTGTATGGATTGAATTCCACATAATTAATGGTCCAAGTACTCAAACCGCAACAGTTCATATTGATGCAGCAGATACCGATGGAATCGTGGCAAGTTTTGGTGAAATCAATCCACTATTGCTGACGATAATAGTTCTGCTCTCAATATCTCTGCTCGGATTGATAACATATGGATTGAAAGATGCCGATAAATCTAGCCGCAATTTCAATCCTGCAAAGCAAAATAACGCATCTAATTCATTGCCAACTCTGGAAGAATTCGCTGAAGTTCAGAGGAAAAATGAGTCGGAAGTATTGTCTGAAGAAGAATATACGGGTATTCACAGTAGCAGTTCACCCGGCGAGAACCCGTATCAATGAGCAAATTTTGACAACTGCGGTGGACTTTGCTATTTGCGTGAAGTTGAAATGAGTGATGTTAAACCCTTGTTTGGAGGGAGAAGGAGGACCGCTGACAGAGTTCGACTCTGAGGAAAGTCCCCTCTCCATAGTGCAAGTGGTTCGCAGAAGTGAAAAAACAGAGATGTTTAGGTTAATGCTGCAGAAACGATACGATACAGGGTGTGTACAATGATGTTGGAAGACAGAGATTGCCTTGATGTCGGTGAGACGAGCAACCCCACTGGAGCAAGTCCAAACAGTTACGATAGAGCTGCACGCTCTGTAACAGGTAGGACGCTTAGTTGAATGTGGTCGCCGAAAGGTAACAGAAAGGGGCTTACTCCCTTCTCCCTCCCCTTAATCTTCTAGAACTGCATCTAGA
>Ga0233439_10006535_pt1 | contig 10356 bp, 2 predicted proteins | sample SI_123_September_6_FD_182713 | JGI IMG/M metagenome (GOLD analysis project Ga0233439, IMG submission 182713) | Seawater microbial communities from Saanich Inlet, British Columbia, Canada - SI_123_September2016_100_MG | ecosystem: Environmental > Aquatic > Marine > Inlet | place: Canada: British... | reverse complement strand
TAGCTCAAGTAGTGAGTCTATATCGTTGACATAAGTTGTTCTAGCTAGCTCTTCGAACACGGCACGTATTGTATGATTATAACCAGCGTATGGAGAGCTTCCAGCCGGGGATGGGTCCCAGTGGATCTGCCGGCGGTGAGGTTGAACGTTGTCTCCACCATCATAGGAGAACACAGGGTGGTTAGCTTGGAAGTCTACCAAGCCTTGGTGGTCCGATGGATAGCCAAGCCCTGTAAGTATTATCTGCATACGATTTGACGGTATGATGTGCCGCATCTGATCTGTGACGTCGGGTTGTTCTTCATCCCTTTTTAAAATAGTCTTATTCCACGGTCTGTTTTGGGCCGGTCTTGCAGCAAAGTCTTCAGGGAAATTGTTGCCGGGACGACGATAAAAAGCAGTGACCTGATCCATGTTTTCGAATATAGTTGGAGATCCCGCTTTGGCAAGTTGAACCATTCTTCTCGCCATATTAAAATCATATCGTGAGGACGCTCCGTCAGGGTAGGACTTATCAAAAATAAGATCCCTCAAGTCGGTACGATCATTTGGGCGACGCTGATGGCGTGGTCCTCCGAGACCGTGCCCCTGTCCGTTGCCAGGAACATTATATGAAGACTGCCAATGTTGTGCCTGAGCAAGGGTCATCCCGTTTATTCCAACATTCCCCTGGTTCCTGCCCTCTTCGTAGCTAAAGCCTCCAAGGTTCCAGTTTATATTAACTGAGGTTGGTGATTCGTCAGTCAACCGAAGGAGTCCATTCTGAGCGTCTTCTGCACCTTGCAGGGGAGTGGTCGATAATAGAGTTTGATGACCGTCTACCTCCTTGGCATAGAACTGATTTATCGGGTCTTGGGTGTCATCAGCACGTTGAGCTATTATTGAGCGACGATTAAAGTCAGGGAAGCGGTGGTTTCTAAATATGTACTGGGAGCCAAATTTGGCAGTTGTAAAGCCACCATCGGCACCGATGCTAAAGTTATTGAAAAAATGATCATCCCTTGCAACACCAGTATTGTTTTCCTGTAAGGATTGAAAAAACTCTGCTCGGAGAAAAAGGCGGCGCTCTTCGTCCGTCATATGCAATGGTACTGGCGGTGGGTCAGCCTCTACGTCGTGATCCTGATCTTGCTGCCGTGGTGATGGTGCTGCCATTTTTTAGTCCTTTAATAAGAAGTAGCTGCTGTATATAGGTAAGTCAAACAAATCCTTGGTAGGGACTGTTGCTCCGGTTCTTGGCTTACTTTCTGTGCCCGGTACAATATCTGATTTCGATATTCGTTTTATACGACACATTACATCTTTATTTTTTCTTGCCTTATATGTGTCGGCGGTAAACTTCTTCCATACAGGCAAGAGGGGTCTGGAAGTGAAAACCGGAGAGTTTTCCTTGATATCTACACCGAGTGAGATGAAAGATGAAACATCGAGATCGTCAAAGCCGTCAAGATATTCAACCACGCCAAGCTGTTTATAGTTCATCCAGAAAGCCATAAACTTAGAATAGACTTTCATAGGGTCTCTTGTCGTACCGTATGGGGGGAAATCTTCGGTAGAAGTAATACAGGAAATAGAATCTTTGAACGGGGCGATGTCGATATCATCCAAAGATGTTCTAACCGCATCGAACCCTGTGCCGAATGATTTCTGTATTTGTGATGCGGCGGTGGCGAACATTGATTTATATTGATTTGGTATTTGAGAATATAAAGATTCGAGTGAAGCCTCAACACTCTGCTCATCAAGTCCCAGTAAGTTGACATCGTTTACGAGGGAGTTAAACATCTCTTGTTGATATTTTATGGCGCTCAGTTGAGGGTTTACTTCTAGTTCTCCGATTATTCCGAAGATAAGTTTAGTTGGTGGGGCGGCAGCGGAGATAAACTCATCGTGCTTATTATCGCTGTAAGATGGGTCGAGAACCGCACCATAAGAACCAGTTGAGGTGGGTCTAAGTTCGGCGTCAGTTTTTGCCAGGAAGTCCTTGACCGTGTCTTCTAAATCGGCTTCGCCGCCCAATATACTGGAAATCATGCCTAACGATGGTTTCCCGCCGTGGGGCTGCACCTGTCCAACTCGAATCGTTTTTATCGATTTTTCGCCTGGGCCTGGCACGCTAAACTGTTCTTCTATATTCTCAGATATTTTGCAGGAATGGAAATGTAATCCAAGGTTTAGGGAGTTATATACGCCCCTTGGGTTATTTTTAGTTTCGCTCTGCGCAGAATAAAATGGAACCTGAAGCTTATTGGACATGTGGTTTCTAGTCACGATTTCTGATAAGGCACTGGCGTAGTTGTCGAGGTCATAGGTTGCTATATTCTGTCCTAAAGATTTATATTCAGTTTGTATAATTGGTTCCCTGCCAAAGAGGTGGATGCCCTTGGGGCTAAAGTACTGGAAGCTCGGATTACTAAAAGATGTATTTTCTGGGCTTATTGGGGTTGACAAGGACTTGCCTTCCGTATATGTTGTAAAATATTTATTGAACTCTTCTTGTATTCTTGCCTCGAAGGACGATCTAGAAAATGCCGGTAAGCCGGAGGTGGGAATATCGCCAGCCTGGTCAGCAGATAAATAGGAATATCCAGTCCCATAATCACGACCAAACTCATATAGACTTGAGAATGATTTTTCTGCCCTAAGGAGAATTAGTTTTCCATCAACTGATCCGTTTCCGATCTGTTGATCTAATGTTGTGCCCTCAAGAAACGGGTCCTTTGGTGATCGGTTTTCAATAATTGTATCAACATTATGAGCCAATGCGCTGACAAGTCTAGCGTACTCAGATATTGCCGATGGATCTTTAGAACTTACCATCCCTGTGAACATTTTGTTTATTGTATCGGCAGACAATCCTTCAGTGCCAGATAATCTCAGATATATCTCTGTGAACTTCTGTATTCCTAGTTTCAGAGCTTTAGCAGCAGTAGTGTCCCTAAAGGCAATGCTTCCCAAGGGGACCAGACGCTGCCCTAAGGATGGGTCGTATAACCCAACACCGCTTTTTATTATTCCCATTGGGTGGGGGGTTCCAGGTACTGATGGGGAGGAGTTTACAATTACTTCGTATATCTCGTTTGCTTCTAGAGATATACCGGTTATAAGATTTGATATTTTTCTAAGGTAGTTTACGGAAGGGTCCTTTATAAGAACTTTTGCTTTATATTTGTATGTTCCCTGAGATTGAGTTTTAAGCTCGTCGGAGAAGTCATCCTTGCCCTCGTACATTAATAAGTGGCGCTGGGATACGTCAGAAGAGAAGGCAATGTTCTGGACCAAGGAAGGGGATGGAAGTATCTTTTCTGGTCTGTAATAAGAATCTACAGATTCTTTAGATGTGCCATAAGTTAGATCATTCACTGCAAAAGTTCTGTGCTCATTTATCTGGTGGCGGCTGACCGTCACGTCAACGATATTGGCACGATCGTTATCTTGTATATCCAATATACCGCCGCCATTCAAAAGGTCCTGGGCCATGGCAGGATTAGTGTATAGCCACGGAAGCTCAGAGTTCTCGATAAGAAAACTCAACTTATCAAATACAAATCCATATCCTGCATTATCGCTTTGACATTTTGTTACCCAAAAGTCTGAGAAGTAACTTTCCGTTTTTAAAATAGATGATATATTTGCAGGGCCACCAAGGTTACGTAAGGTTTGAACCGGGTTTTCAAACATCTTTTGTTTGATGTTTAAGAGGTTTAATGTGCTAAAGTCCCTCTTGTCAACTATTTTATCAAACAAAGGGGAGGCTCCCACAACCTCGGAGGTGTTCATTTCTGTTACACTTGCTATCTTTTCTTGAGGTTCAAATCTGAACACTTGTCCAGTATATATCCCTGATTTAATAAAGCCCATACCTATTGACAATAAGGTGTCGTAAGGGGCAGCCTCAGTGTCTAACTTCATCCCCTCGGAAGGGGAGTCGTAGTCGAGATAAGTAAACGCATAAAATCTTATATTTTCTAGAGAAGTATCTGTATAGGTAGAAGACGGGCCAAATGAAAACTCAATAGGCTCAAGTTCCAGCTTTTGTGTATAATATGTTGGGAGGTCTTTACTATCAGGAGCCTTTCCGTTCATAAGTACTCTTGTATCTGCCTCTCCTAACCTAATCTTACCATCTCCGCCCTTGACGACCAAACTTGCAATTGGGGAATCATACACGGCAACATCAGATATCGGACCAGCAGAGTTCGGTCTATAGTATATATGTCTGTTTGGTGTGCCCCTTAATAGGTTTAGGGTCTTTGTTCCACCGAAGGGTCCCGAGGGAGATAATAAATAGGAAGACCTTTTGCTCATTTTTGCAGCCAAGCTTGAGACAAACTCGTCGGCGGCGGAAATTCCGCTAATGGACATGAGTCCAGTCTGGAATTCTCCTATCCTGTAAGAGGTGAAGTCTAGCGCCTGCGCACTTCTATCAGAAAACCCCGCAACAACACGTATTCTCAAATTATCATAAAGTTCCTTGTTGTCAAACCATCTAGTCGCCTGTGGGTTCTGCGCTATGGCTTTTTGGACAGCCTCTAGGAGAGATAGTTCTAGTCGAAGTGTGACTTCCTCTTCATCCCCAGAATCAGAGGTCTCGATGTTGTTTCTTATTTCTAAGTTCCCAAATTCAACAGAGGGGTAGGGCGAAGATAAAAATGATTTCCCAGATCTCTTTTGAAGCTCTGGTTTGGCAGCCTGGAAGAAACTTGTTCGGTTGGTGGTTTTCTTGGGGGGCATAGTTTATTCCTCGTCACACGGATCAACGGGATCAGCATTAGTTTCTGTTCGCCTATGTATCGAACCAAGTGTGCTCGCAGATTCTATATCGTCTATCTCATCGTCGGTTTTTATTGATAAAAAATATTCCACGTAAGATGCATCTAACTTTGGTATATTTTTACTTATTATTTCTTCGTCGCCGCTGAGTACTCTGGCATACTCGTCCGGGTCAAGCTGGGCGCTTAATTCCAGGGCATGATCAAAATCATTATTGATAAAATCAAGGCGTTTTAACTGTAGTCCACGACCTCGGCTGGGAGGAGGAACACGGAAAACCTCAATATCGAAGTTCCCGTTTCCTTTGAAAAAGGTGTTCACTTCTTGGATATCTAGCAGCAGTTTCCCGTCCCTTGTTAGTTCCCAGGTTGGAGCGTCTCTCTGTATGCCTCCCTCTTGGACCAGTTGCCCATTGGGGAGTTGGCGAATAGAGATTGAAGATCTCTCATATTCAAGTGGGAGACTTGCAGACAAGGCAGGGATCAGTGTAGCCGAGCCAGAATCTCCACCTCGGAGCGGATATTCCTCTGAGCCGGATACAGAAAGTGGCATACTATCGCCGATGGTTTGAATATTCCACGCTGGGGCAAATTCTTGCAGAGGACTATTTCTTCCGAGGGGGCGCAGGAACTTTGCACTGGAAGGGGCTATAGCGCCAGGAGTGGGAACAGCAAGAGTAGGAAGCACCTCATGCACTTCGCCCGAGGATTCCCACCCAACATGTGGAAGTGCCCAAGCACGGGTGGAGTGAATCTCTAGGCGAGGGGTTTCTTTTATGCGGTCAACAATATCATTCTGCGCTTCGTAGCGATCGTTAGAACCGGGCTCTCGATATTCCTCATCATATAAGATATCGTCGTCGAAGAACGCATAATGTTTCGGAAGGAACTTCCCCTGTGAGAACTTTTGTTTCCCATAGGCAGTCAGTTCTATTTGAAGCACTTCTTCTTTTCTATTGATAAACTTGGCCATGTTATAGGTATTCCTCTGTACTTGTTATTTCTTTGTGCCCGGAGGGTTTATCATTTGTTTCTCTTCTGGAGGCTGATTATCTGAGGCTGCTTTCTCTTCAGCCATCCGTGACCAATCTGGTTGGCCAGGATAGGTGGGTATGTTTGAAGGTCTCGAAGATCCTGGGGGTGCTGAAGTTTCATTTGAGGATGGTGGTACGTTTGAGGTTGTTGGGAACACAGGACCAGAACTATCTCCTGGGGGCTGCATATCTCTTAGCCTCTGCATATTTTCTGGCGTCATTAGCATATCCGCTGGCATTGGTGGCATGCCTGGTATATTTGGCATATCTGGCATTGGTGGTATACCCCCAGGTGCTCTTGACATGTCCATGGGATTAGCCCTTGACATATCCATCTTCTTATTTTGTTTGCCCATTTCCATCATTTCTTCCTTCTTCCGACTGGAGCGGCTGCGGGCGTTCTCTTCTTGCTCTTCTGAAATGTCTTCTAACTCTCTGTCAAGTTCGGGGCGGAAACCAACCTTCATAGAGAGTTTACTAAGTTCGACGAGAGAGCAATAATCATAAGGCCAGTTGTAAGTGTTGCCCGCTTCGCCCAGCCGGTCACTCGTCCACAACTTCTTGGTATAATCTAGTTTTTTCTGGCGAAGGACTGCTTTTTGCTCTTCTGGCAGGTCTTCAGAAATATACCCGAAGACACTATCATACGATATAGAGCCTTCGCCGCCGTTAAGTTCTTCGGAGATAAGGGCGGAAAATGTTCCTACTCCACGCTCCTTGACCTTGAATATCATCCATTTGATCTCTGGCATGAAGCCATCCTTAGATTTGATGTCCGTAGTATCCAGAAGATCGATTCTTGGATTGCCGTTTCTCGGGATACCCAATTCTAGTTCTTTCAACAGAAGCTCTGGGAATATTGATTTCCCCTTATCTTTCGAACTGGGACCAGGCATATAATGGTCGATTGCCGCAACACTAGTTTTCATCGAGGTGCCAAGGTCTGGCATTATTCCCTGCCAAATGTCTGCGAGGTCCTGCCGAGATAGAGCAACGGTGTGTTCCAAAAGATAGACAACCGGTATGCTTACATCGCTTTTAGACGATAACATTTTGTCGTATTCGTCGCCGCCGAAGGGATTTATATATGTTGGCACGCTTGGGTAGTTTTGAGGCAAAAGATTCTCTAAAGACTTCTTGAGGGGCGGTGGCAAAGAATACCTTGTAAAGGATTTTCTGAACTCTTTGAGCTTAGGTCCGAGAGCAGTTGGGGAACCCTTCAAAGTCATCATCTTCATTTCTTGAGATTTAGGATCCATATAATAAGGCATTGCAATGATCGCCTCTGAAATAGTCTTCTCATTGTCTTGTGCAAGTTGTCCGAGTTTCTTAGCTCGCTCAGGAACAAATGCTCCGGGTGGTTGAATCTGCTTTTCGTCGAACCCCACAAGTCTTGCGAGTGAATCGACTGAGCGTCCAGAGTCAAGAATAAACTGTGGTACCTTTTTCACTTGGTATACTTGGGCAGAGCCAGATAGGTGTACGCCGAAGCCGTAGGTTGCTATTGGACGTTCAGCAGCGGAACCTGTTGGGTTTCCTAATAGCCTATATTCGGTAGATCGGTCATCGACATCCGATAGATACATATAGACCCCCTCAGCAGAAGAGGAAGGCATCACACCATATTGGTGCCACATCCCTCGGACTTTTGGAAGATGAGATCCGGGGGTTACAGAAGTATCAAAATCGTATGCATCAACATTTGCATCATCATGTGGGAAATCAAGAATCGGACATTCCCATTTTGGCATGATCACCCACTTGTTCTTATCCCTTGGAGAGATGTCGGCTCCATCGGTTGGGAAAAGATTATCTATAACGATGGACGCATCGATATCTTGGCGGTTTTGCCATGCTCTGTTAAACCCATAAGCAGGGGCACCATCGAGAGCGACGGGGTCGCCGGCGAAGGTCGTGAAAGATCCCGAATCAAAGTCGTAATAATGACCGTTCTCGTTAAGATATTCGACAAATAAATCTTCGCCGCTAAGAATATCCTCTAGAGTTACTTCCCCAGACCTCTTGGGAACATAAGATATTCTTACAAGACTCGGTCCGTAATAGTATGCCGGAGTGTAAGGTGCAAATTCTGCTCGGTGATAGGGCCAAGATCTGCCCTGGGGCAGTCCACCCGTTTGCTCAGTTGTTGCCTTAGTGTAAAGAGGAGAAGTAATACCGCCGGTAAAGGTTCCAGCTACACGTAGGGCAGTGCCTGACGGGCCAGTTGTTACAGCCGTGCCAGTAATAGCGTCCCCGTTTCTGGCAGAAGTTTCCGAATCGTGCCTCAAGTGTACCGTGCTTGATATTAATGTCGGAGTTATACCTAAATCACCGTTAGTTTTGGCCAAAGAGATTGCATTGTATACAGCTTCGGCGGCCTCGGCGCTGGTAGAGATACCGCCAATTCCAGCAATATATTCTGCCGAATTTATTCTAGAAGGATCGGAAATAGAAGCATTCTTGTCGAACTCGAAAGTTACAGTGGTATAGGTGTCGTTGGTTATTATAAAAGTGTAGCCATCATACGCTAACTCTGTCATGCCATCCGCATAAATACTTGCCGTAGCATAGCTTCCGAAACCAGATGTTGCATTCATCTCATCCCACCCTGCTGATCCGGTGGCAGTAGACATACCGAAAGATGCTGGATTACTGTACATCATGTGGCGGTCGGTTTGTTGCATACCGACTTCCATAATATATGCTTTATCTTTTGCTACCGTTATGGTTCTTGCCTCGTTAGGATTACCGGCAGAGATACCAGCAGGGCTATCCTTTCCACCACGGACTGGGACGTTGGCAACGAACTTAGAAAGATGTCCGCCTTCCTTTTGTTCAGCTAGGAAAAACTTAGGAATATTTGCCATAAAGTTAGACATGCCGAGTCTATAGAGTTCATCATCATATTTCTGAAGCTCGGACCCAGTGACCCCAAGGACAACAGTTTCCTTAAACGTTCCCGAAACACGAACAGAGGCAGAAACATCATTGTAAAGAACTGGGTTATAATCCCCTAACACAACTTCTCTCTTTTGATCAGAAATGTGTTCCATAGGTTTGAATATTCCCTCAAAAGGAACAACATCTGGATAGAAGAATTTATGAGGTCCGTTAGCAAGAAGTTTTGGATTATTGAGCCCGGATCCTGGGTCAGCAGTACCTTGTCCTATTTCGAAGAATGCATAGTTGTCTGAACTGCCTTCTCTACGCCGACGGCGGCCGCCAGGAACAGTAGCAGCCACAGCCGAAGATCCAGAAGTAAAATAAGAATCCGACAATATCCCATCGAGTGGGTTTTGGATAGAGCCTGTTCCGTGATTAGTTATCCCTCTTCTGATAATCGGGTATTGAACTGCCACACCGGCTTTGATCGAGTTATAAAGAATACCAGGAGCAAAGAATGGACGAGAAACTGCTCTAAACGCTCGGGGGGCTTGACGTGTATCGTTCCCGAAGTTTGACCACCGGAGGGGGTCAAGGTCCTCATGCGGCTCGCCGGAGGAGTTGGTACCATAATAGTCAGTATCCATTCCGTAAGATTGTGAGAATAAAGTTGCTAACTCAAGAGTTCTCAATACTGGATAGAATCCTTCATATGGGAGGAGCTTAAGTACAGCGCTGGACTTGACTTCTAAGTGTTTAGGAGACTTATTAAACTCTGTATCTTTGCTGTTGTCCTTCATGAACACTTTTAAATATTCCGCTATGTCTGAGGTTCCGTACCTTGGAAGGAATTCTCGATCAGAACTATTAAAAGATGCTTGAGTCTCTGGGTTATTTGTTGATCCAGTTATGTTGAGCGCCGAAGATAATACTGTGCTAAAGTTCCCTAACCTCTTGTATGTTGGCAAAAGTTCCGAGATTCTATACTCGGGGATTATTGTGTGCTCCTGTCCTCGTAGACGGACTTCTTTTGCCCAATCCTCGTAGGAGTTATACCATGGGGATCTGGCTGGGGCAGCAGTGCCCTTGTTCGGACCATCAACATATTTACGATTAGTGTGGGCAGTCCAAGCAGGACGAGTTACCGCACCACCAACAGCATTTGGTTCTACTACAAACTTATTTGTCATCATACTAGTATTACGCAGTATCTCAGTCGGGACAGTATAAACATATTGTGCCGAGTTCAGGCTTGAAGTATTATATCGGATACCGCCATCGGCGGCGGTTGTACTGTTACCAGAACCGCTCATAACTACACCATAATGCGGCATCATCAACTCGCCGGCAGGCATGGTTGCAGCAGCGGCATACAATACATTAACCCTTGTTGTTCCTGAAACGACGACAGAGGTTATCGAAGCGGACAGGTCTGCGTAGTAAAATGAGTCAAGAGGCCAAACAGATGCAGATCCATAACTTCCGCTAGAAGATCCATTAGCGTTATACATTGGCTCGCTAGGTTGTGGGAGAAACCCTATGTTTCCGCTTGTATCCCCGCTAAAGGATGAGGTTGGGAACTGCTCATCCATATAGACATAACTACCAAAGGAGGATGCCCAGCCAGCGGCGACGCCAACGCCTACAACCCGGCGATCCCAGGCGCT
>Ga0233439_10006531_pt1 | contig 10358 bp, 14 predicted proteins | sample SI_123_September_6_FD_182713 | JGI IMG/M metagenome (GOLD analysis project Ga0233439, IMG submission 182713) | Seawater microbial communities from Saanich Inlet, British Columbia, Canada - SI_123_September2016_100_MG | ecosystem: Environmental > Aquatic > Marine > Inlet | place: Canada: British... | reverse complement strand
ATTATCTTTGTAGTAGAGGCAAAAGATGGACCAAAGACAGAGGAAGATATAGATGATTTCACTAAATCTATCATAACCCAACTAGAGACCAACTATGACCTAAGAACACCTGGTGGAGCAGAATCCACAAGACTAGCAGAATCATCTAGTGTAATACAAATAATGGACCTACCAGCAGTATTCAAAGGTGATACGGTAAAGGGTAGAGTAATCAGATTCAAAGTTGTAGTTAGAGTTTAAGTCGCCCTTTAAATATACCTTAAGTTACCATAATAATATGCCATACGGATATGTTCAATTAGGAATACCACAGGAATTGAGAGATGAATTGAGACGTAGAAAAGGTAGTCATTCATGGAATGAATTTTTGAGGTTACTATTAGACATATTTGATGAACAAGTTTCCAATTTTAAATAGATTACTTCTATTATTTACAGAATTAAGATAATCACTATATGGCTAATCTTGGTGAAATTACTGAAATTGTAAATGCAACAGAATTAACTTTAGAAGAAAGAACTGGCACAGGTACATCAGATAATTACATTCTGCTAAAGGATTTAGATTTACATATTGGTAGAGTTGAAAACAGACACCCTACAACAGATGGATTAATTTATACTTATGGTAAAGGAGATAATTTCTTCACAGCCACATTAATTGTATCAACACCTGAAATCTCATCAATTAATACATTATCACAAACTGACGGTGATGGTGATTTAACATCTAAAAATTGGTTAATACACGCTAATGATGTATCAGGTAGTGATAAATATTTACAATGTACAGGTGTACTTAGAGATTATGATATTAAGAAATCTTCTGAGGGTGTAGTTGAGATAAGCATTTTTGTAAGAATTACAGGAGACTCACTCACAATCAATACAACTATTGTTTGAGGTAGATAATCTTGGGTAAAATTTCTGAATTAATTAATCAGATGATACAAAGAATGTTAGAGTCCTCTGAATGGACATCAGCTAATCCTACTCATATTAATACATTCATTCAAGCTAATTCAATAGATAATCCAGACTTTGAAAGAGAGATAAAAAATTTAACAAGTCAAGGTAAAGATAACACTAAAGTAATATCAGATGAAAAATCAAAAGAAAATAAAAAAGTAATAGAAAAATTAGATATTGATTTAGATTCTCTCAAAAAAGGTAATGTAGGTAAATTCCAAAAATTTACACAAGAACAATTTAGTAATATATCAGGTGTAGCAAACAATCCAATAGGATTTATCTTTGGTAAAATAGGAACCAAACTTGCAAGAGGTGGAGTTATTCTTGGATTAGTATTATTAGTTGAACAGATTATTCATTTCTCAATAGCAGAGATGATGAAGCCAGGAAGAATATTAGACAGACGTTTGAAAGTTTTAATAGATGAACAGATAATATTATTCACAAGAAGGAGTGAATTGGCAGAATTAAGACAAGGATTTAGGACAGTTTTTGTAACTACATCACCATTTATCAGAGGTAATCCTGGTGTTATTGGGTCTAATTTGTATATACATAATGGTGGAATTACAAAGAATTTTCAACAACCTCATGTAATAAGTAATATTTCTACATCAACAACTAATACAAATATGCCAGGTGTTTCAAGAAGATGACAGATAGTGTTATTTGGAGAGCAACTAACGGTAACCTTACCCAAGCTGGTGCAAGTGCTGGTAATATTATAAAGTTTAATGAAGGGTCTGTAAATCAAAATGGGTATATTTACAAATCAGAATTTGAAGTTAGAATATCTGTTCCAGAGAATGAGAGAATATCAGAGGACCTAAACGCAGTTCAAGATATGGGAATGGATGGTATAGATATAACACTTACAGGAATGATAGAGGAGTCAGATATTGAGACAACGAACAGTAAGGTAATCAATTTAATGACTTGGCTTAAAGAACCAAAGACCGACTCTGATTTTGCATTTGGTAAATTTGGTTTACTTTTACCTGATTTTCCTCATTTTGATGTACAACCACAGAATACAGGTTCATCACAATATGGTTACATTATATCAGGGATAAGATTCATCAGAGATGGTGAAGATAAGAATAAGGTTGGTGTGATTATTCAATTACGGTATGCTGGTGATAAGGCAGGGTTAAACACTCCATGACCTCATGGAAAACATTAACAGTAACATGGTATGATGAAGATGGAGATTATGCAACAGGTGTAGATATAACATCAGATATAAAATCAATACCGTTATTCACAGATACAGGAACAGAAGAAGTAAATCAAGCTAATATTATTCTAATTGCAAATAATGGTAATTATATAACAACAGGAAATGTAATAGACCAATTTGATAGAATTAGAATAGAGGTAACAGATATTGATGATAACCCTTATGATAGATATTTTGAAGTAGCCCAATTAAAACCATCAGAGACAAACAATGAGGGAACACTTTTAGAATTAGATTGTTGGGGTATAGAGTATTATCTAAACAAAATACATTATGTGAAACCCCATTGGTTTACAGATTCAGCAACAGTTGGTAATGATATTATTAGTGTATATAATTCAAACATATTGTCAGTAAGACAACCAACAGTATCATTAGCCAGTACATATACACCATTAACTCAATCTGGTAATGACCTACCAACATGGAACGTTAATCACTATGAATATGGATTAAATGAAGATACTTGTTTAAACAGACTAAATGATATTTATGATAAGTTAGGTGGTACAACTGCAAGTGGTGGTGTCAAAGATTTCTATGAGACAGTATTTACTCCTTCATCAGTTAATAATATATCATTAGGAATAACAGTAAGTGGTGCTGGTCCAGCAGATAGGTCAGGAAGTTTAGTTACAATTAAAAATACACAAGCAGTAAATATAGCAGAAGAAGAAGGTGGAATATCAAATGCTAACGCAACAAATGTTTTAGCATGGGGAAGCCCAGTACATGGAACACTCCCAGTAGGAAGTGCAAAATACAATTCACAAGAATTTCAATTTAGATATAGACCAGAATGGATTACAGGTGTTAATTATCTAGAAGATTCAAAAGTAAAATATGAAGGGTCTCATTGGGAAGCAACAGATGACACCCTATCTTCATCATCAAATAGACCTGGACATGGGGGACCGTGGAGTGTAATAACTAGAGCAAGTGAATATGGAAATATATTTTCTTATTCTGAATGGACAGATGATAAAGTCGCATTATGGATAAATGCAGGTAGTGACCCAAGTTCTGTCTCTGCTGGAACACCAGACGCAAATGGTGATAAATTATACACAGGTACAGGTGCAGGATTCTTTGATTCAAATATTATAATTAATGATGATACAGAGGATGAAGAATTCTACAGAACATTTGCAGATGTAAGAGTAGATTCACTTACAGCATTATTTGTAGCAACAGACGACCAACTTGTAACGTATAGTAATACTAGAGCATATACAGCAGGAGACATAAGTACATTCCCTAGAGGATTTAGAGTTCTAGTAGATGATTCTGCACCTACAGGAGTTTTCTTAACTAGAGATTCAAATTTCAAATGGTTTGGTAATACTGTAGCAGAATGGACAGGAACAGAATGGGTTGTAAAATATTCTATGGATTCAACAACAGATAGATTAATGGTTGCAGTAATATCAGAAGGGAAAAATTATGAATATGACCATTCTACTACAACATTCAAAGATAGGTCAGCAGATTATCTTAATACAGGAAATGATTGTTTTCATCAATATACAGAAATTGAAAATACAGACAGTTTTGATAAAGATGTAATTAGTAATTCATTTACTAAAAATATAAAATCTGCTGTAACTGTTACTTATGATGTTACTAGTAATTTAAGAGGAACTCCTACTAATGAATTATATTATAAAGTTGGTGCTTGGTTAAACTTTGCATTTCCATTTCCTTATACAAAAGATAACGGTATAGGAGAAAAAGTTGGAGAGATTTATGGTGGTGGTGGAAGTTCTCCTGTAAAAGAACCAGCAACACTTGATACTCAAAACATGGGATTTCTTTCAGATGGAACAGTTGGATTCAATCAGGACAAATCAGAAGAATATGGACAACTTTCATCTATTGGATTTAAAATTGCTTTTTCTGATACGGTAGCTTCTGGTGTAGATATTCAAAGTATTAAAGGTCAAGACTTTCCATTTGCTTGTTTTGTAGTTGATATAAATGATAACGTATTCAGACAAGATTTCAAAATATCATTCCCTAATCATTGGGAAGAAATAGAATTACCATTAACAGGATTTACAAACTATCAAGCAAGAACACCTAGATTCATTACAGCATTTCATGGTAATGTAGCCAACTTGGTAAGACCTAAAGATATTGAAGCACGAAATGTTATGGAGTGGAGAAATGTTAGATTTGTAATAATTCAATATATGGATAACTATGATGAATTTGGTAGGTATTCACCTGAAACAAATGGTGAGTCTCCAAGTATTGCTAGTTATTTGACATCAGCATTAATCAGCCCATCTAGAGTTCAAAAATTAACTATAGATAATTTTAGATTTGTAAAACCATTATTAGCAAGGTCAGCTAAAGTTGATGGCACAGATATAACAACACCTGATAGAAATATGGAAACTACATTTTTACAAAAACCACAGATAAGTACATACGACCAATTACTATCAGAAGTTAAATCAGAGTTAGAAGTGGAAAAATTTAGACATAAAGAATTTAGTTTGTCCACTACAGGAACATCAACATTTGATATTAAATTTGGGGATTCTTTTTATTTTGAGAATACTAGATTGGTATCAGATACAGATGATTCATTAGCAAATACAATTAAACTTGTAGCAAAAAGGATAGAATATTCCATAACAAAACCACCTGCTGGTAATGGTGGGCTTAGACGAAGAATTGTTGGTATAAAGAGGTTCATATTATAATGGGTAAAGCAAGTGTTTACAAATCAGAGGGTAGTATAATCAACCAAGACATACGAAATAATGTAAAATTATCTGCTATGAATAGACAAGGAATACAAAACGTGTCAATTAATAGTGGTGGTTCAGCAACGAAAGGACTTGCACCATTAAATGATAAATCCAAACTTTCAAAAATAGGTGGTCAAATAATAGGTAGTCTTGCTTTTTCACATAATCAAGATTTCATATCATCTGGAACAATTTCATCAGATTCTAATTCAGGTAATTCCACAATATCAAAAAGTTATCTACATTTAGTGCCAGAAGGTTCAGCAGGAACAGACACATTAAACAATATAACAGGCAGAAAGTTTGAAGGGCAGATTATGATTTTAACTAATGCTTTGTCAGGTAGTACAATAACATTAACTCATACAGCAACAGGTGATGGTCAATTTACCTGTCCTGACGCAAGTGATTATGATTTAGTATATCCAAATGCTGTAATGATAATAGACGACCCAACACAAACACCATATCAAACATGGAAAGTGATAGGACCAGCACCATCAACAAGTGTAGCAGATAATTTAGGTAATCATATTGCCACAACCGATTTAGATATGAGTAACAATACAATAATTGACTTTAATGGATTAGACCAACAAAACGCAAACACAACAGGAGCTATCAATCTAGTAAATAATTCGTCAATAAGATGGAAAGATACAGCAGGGACAGGTGAGGGTATATTCAGATTAAATAATTTAGATAATTTCTCTTTCACTCATTCAATAGATATGAGTAGTAAAAATATAACAGCAATAGAGAAAGCAGTTTTTAGTAATTCAGGAATACCATCAGCAGGAGAAGTCGCTATTGGTGCAATAACAGGCGATATGTATTTTGAGGCACTTAGTAATGATAGTTTTTATTTTAGAATTAATGGCACTACACAAGTAGAAATAGATGAAGATGGATTAGATATTAGAAATGGTTGGTTAGAGTTAGAAGAAAGAACAGCACCAACAGGATTATCAAATCATACTAGACTATACGCTAAAGATAACGGTAGTGGTAAAACTCAACTTGTAGTTATATTTGGAAGTGGAGTAGAACAAGTAATAGCAACAGAACCATAAATCTTTAAATAATTACACAATAAATAAAATCATGCCAACCATAGTTGATTTAGTAGATTATATCATAGCATTAAAACAAGAGATACAGAAGAAGGACCAGATAATAGAACAATTAAATAAAGCTAAAAAATAGAATCACTATTGAGTAGTATATTTATCATAAAATGTATAGGGTGTAAGGTGAAATTTGACCAGGGTGACTCACAGAGAAGAAAGTGTGATGAATGTGTCAGGATATTTTATAATAAATCAAGGTCAAAATGGAATAAGAAAAGAGATATTGCAAGACGAAAAGTATTAACTAAACAAGATTACTATACAAAATGCTATAACTGTAAGAGTGAATTTAAAACTACATATTCACTAAAAAAATATTGTTCATATTCTTGTAGAATAGAATACTGGAAGCAAACTCATAATATAAATAAGGTTCAGGGGTATAGGTTACATGAGTGAAATGATATACATGATTAAATGTATAAAGTGTAAAGGTGAATTTAATCAGGGTGATTCAAATAAAAGATTCTGTGATGGTTGCAGATTCAATAGTGATGTAGCAAGACGAAAAAGAAACAGTGAAAAACAAACGTTAAAACTTAAACAAGCACAAGAAGCAAAGAACAAAAGAATTATTCATATTTGTCCTGTATGTAAATCATCATTCACATCTAAATATAAAATTAAAAAATACTGTAATCCAAGATGTGCATACAAAAGAAAAGATATACCTAACCAAATTAATAATACTAAAAATAGTGTAGTAAAACTTGAAGGTAAAATAATAGCAATCAATGAATTATACGAGGAAAAAATGATTAAACTGCAAAATCAATTAGACTACATTAATGGTGATTTAGAGAAACAACGAGTGAAATATATTAATAGATTAGACTTTTTGAAAAGTATAGTAAAGAATTAAATAAAGCTATAATATTCATCTTGATATGCCTAGAAATCCAAACAAAGAAAAAGGTGCTTCGGGACCTTGTTTCAAATGTGGAAATACAATGTACTGTAATGAGAAAGAATATGGTGGAGTAGTATCATTACAATGGCAAGACAATAATGGGAAGGCACACTACACCAGAGATGGTAACTGTGCAGGTAGTTCACCAACAATAAACAATATGCCATCAGTAGCACAACAAGTTACAACGCATAAAGTGAATTGGGAAGAAGTGGGAGAGATTACAGATGATGAAGGAGTCCTATTAGGTGGTCTTAAAAGAATGAGATTACTCTCATACAAAGACGCCAAAGAAGTTCACCCAGATTTAGATGAAAACTCTAATACATTCGGAACTATTGTCAATGCAGGTATTACACACTTGATAAATTTAGCACAAGTCAAGGCAACAAAGGATTGTTCATAAGTTGTCTGACTTAATTTTTTCTAATATAGACTATTACAAGAATGAGCACTTTGTCAATCTAATGAGAAATTGGAATAGATACATACAATCAGATGAAAAAGATGAAGATGTACTAGCAGAGTGGGAAGAAATAATTATGAAAGACTTTAGAGTGGCAGCTAAAGAATGGTTATTCTCAGTTGATGATGATGCAATACCAAATTATGAATCAAGTGCCTGGAGATTAGGGTGTGAGTAATAGATTATTAGATATGGTTCATGTGAATAAGGACCTAAACGAACAAATCATGATGGTTAGAATGAATTTCTGGGTTGAAGAACATCTAACTAAACACCCTGATGTAACATTAGAGTATGAAGATATAATTTCTTTTGCTATGGCTTATACTAATGATGAGGATTTATCTATACACTATGCTGACGCATTTGAGAATTATTATTTAGCACAATTTAACATCTGTGCTAATTGTAATAAACTATGTGTGGATGAAGATATTTGCAAGTGTGTAAATAATGGCAAGTGTACTGGCATTTGTAAACATGAATGATGACGCAACAAACATTATGCAAGAACTGGCAATCAGATTCTTTGATAACAGATGTTTTGTAACCCATGAGAAATTCAAACTTAGAGGATTTGTCATTCATCATCTATGGTATATTGATAATGATGTGATTAGAGGTAACTATCCTAAAGGAGAGAAAGGTAGACAACTATATCTAAAGGCATTAAAGCCAATGGTAGAGAAGAACCCAGAGAGATTCATGTTAATCAAGAATGGTATTCACACTAGACTAGACCATATCAGAACAGGACTCACTAGAATGAAAAGAGAGAATTTTGAACGATTAGTGATAGCAGTTAGAATGACTATCAAAACCAAAAGAAAGATTAATAAAATGAAACGAAAGAAAAAAAGAACATGAAATTAAGAGAAGGATTCTATACAAGTTATAAAACACATAATTTTTGTACCCACTGTGATGATGGTCATAAATCAGGGTGGATGTTAAAGAAAGATTGTCCTGGAATATATTGCCCTAACTGTTCCAGAAGGGTTAGAACAAAGGCAAAATATCATAGAACAGTATATGAAGGTGGTAGATACTAATGGGTGGGTATATTTGTAAAAGTAGATGTCATTTATCAGGATTCAAAGAAGAATATACAACAACAAAGGTGCATAGAAATGCCTTTAGAAATGGATTCTTTAGGTGCAGAACCTGTGATTATTATATCAAATATGATGGTGTTCACTGTCCATGTTGTGGAGTAAGATTAGCAAGAGGTGCTAGAAATGCAAGGTCAAAAAGATTACTAAAAGCAGGAGTGGTTAGATATTGACAATTATTGACAATATAATCAAAGAAAGAAAAGTAAAGATTATTAATATACAGAAACAGATTGTATCTCTAGATAAGGAATTGATGAATATGTATAAAGAATTAGAATACTTTGAAGAAAAAAGGAGAAGTGACCAGTAAGCTTATAAGCTTACTTACAGGTATGAGTGATACAATTTCATTTAGATATAGTGGCAATATGGACCAATATAACAAGTTCAAATCTAGTAAGATATCAGAAGGTAAAACAATGGAAGAAACCTTTAGCAGTTTTATTGACCAAGAATTACTATTTATCAATCATAATGAAGCTGATAATAATAAGACAGCCTCAAGACATGAAGATGAATTAAAAGAAAATCTAATGAATACTGACCTATCCAAAGTGATAATGCAAGGCTCATATCATATTGATATAGACAGTATGGACTTTATTCAGGCTGCTTCACATGACCTAGACAGAAGGGTATCAGGTGCAGTACACACAGCTATCGCTAGTTATTGGATTAAAAGGTGGGCAACCATAAAAGTGAATAATATGTCAGAGGGTATGTTACAAGATAGAATAGATAATATCGCACCTGGAGCAGAGGAATCTAAACATACAATAATTAAACAAGAGATAACAAAAATCAATCTAGTCCCTGAAAAATTAGAGACTTTCTATAAAGCAGTTGATAGGGTTAAGGTTACATTCACCTGTAACATTCCAATAATAACTCTATCAGACCTAAGAGAGAAAGATTTAGGTAAGGTAATTCAATTCGATTGTATCATAATAGGACCTACACCAAAGAAACTAGACATTGAGACAGGGAAATACATTCAACACGTTCTAATCCAGGAGATAGAATCACAGGCAAAGAACAATAATCCAATTATGATTAAATCTATTCTTCATGGAGATGATACTAACAATATTGCAAGTGGTATGACCAAACGATTTATCGGTGTGTACACAGTACAAGAACCAAAGAATGGTGCAAAGGTAGAATCAGAAAAAATGTTAATCATTGATACAATGTTCATTCAAGACCTAGAGGAAAAAGCAGAGGTAACACTAACACCACACGAACTCACAATAGTAAAAGAGATGGCAGATGTGGACACAGAAAATTATATCACCAAATTAATTGCTTCATTCTGTCCTAAGATATACGGTAGGGAATTGGAGAAAAAGGCACTATACCTATCACTTCTTGGTGGCTCAGACTTTGAAGGGTATAGGAAAGAATCTCATTTAATGCTAGTAGGTGAAGCTGATACAGGCAAGTCAGAGCTGGTAAAGTTTGCCAATACTGTAACTCAAAAGAGCAGTATTGTAGATGGAAGTAATGCCACAGGAGTTGGCTTGATGTTTGCACTAGATGATTATGATGGCATGAAGATACTCAGACAAGGTGCCATGATATTAAATTCAGGTGGACACATGATAGTAGACGAGTATGATAAAATGCCTAAACAAGAACAGAAGAAACTAAACCAAGCAATGGAACAACAGAGAGCAACATACAACAAGGGTGGACACATGGGTAATGCAGAATGTAAGACAGCAATTATTGCTAGCTGCAACCCAGAGAATGAAAGATGGAATGAG
>Ga0233439_10006529_pt1 | contig 10359 bp, 6 predicted proteins | sample SI_123_September_6_FD_182713 | JGI IMG/M metagenome (GOLD analysis project Ga0233439, IMG submission 182713) | Seawater microbial communities from Saanich Inlet, British Columbia, Canada - SI_123_September2016_100_MG | ecosystem: Environmental > Aquatic > Marine > Inlet | place: Canada: British... | reverse complement strand
CAAGGGTTGGAGAAAAGTTATATAAATTATTAATAGAACCTTATACATATAAACAATGGAATAAGATGCCAGAAGAATTAGATGCGTCGGTATTAGCAAGAATTCCAATCCGTGATAATTTTGATAGTAGATATTTTTCAGATAAATATCAAGCATTGCCGGAAGATGGATATAGTAAATTAGTTGAAAATATGTTAGATAATCCGAATATAACAGTTTCATTAAATACAGATTTTTTTAAATTGAGAGATTATTATAAAAATAAAGTAAGCAGTTCAGAAATGCCAACTATAATTTATACTGGTCCAATTGATAGTTATTTCCCGAATTTACCTAAATTAGAATATAGGTCATTAGAGTTTAAAAAAGAAATATATTATTATAAAAATTATTACCAAACAAATTCAGTAGTAAATCACCCAGATATAGAAACTCCATACACAAGGATAACTGAATATAAACATATATTAAATCAAAAATCACCTCATACAATAATATTCAAAGAATATTCGTCTGATACGGGAGAACCGTATTATCCAGTTCCAACAAAAAGGAATAGAGATTTATATGATAAATATAAATTATTAGCAGATGAAGAAGAAGAAAAATATGATGTGCATTTTTTAGGTAGATTAGCAAATTATAAATATTTTAATATGGACCAGGCGATAAGGAATGCTTTAGATTATTATGAACTACACTTTGATTCATCATCAACAAAATTATAGATTTTATTTTCCCAATATTTAAAATGTAATTTATTATAATTATATTTATTATTAATTATTTTATCATATTCGGTTTCTAAATATTCTTTAGTTAATTTTAAATAATCGGATGGTCCATTAACAAATAAAATAGGTAAATCCGTCATATCATTATATCCTTCATATTTTTCAACAATAGGAATACAACCCATATAAATAGCATCCCACATTCTATAAGTATCAATTCCACATCCTCTTGGACATATTATAAATTTACTTGAGACCAGTTTATTATAATAATTATAAAACAGTTCATCATTAAGAGGTCTTGGATTTACTTTACAATATTCAACAGTAATAAAATCAGTATTAATCGCCCATTGATAAATATTTCTTCTAATCATACCATACCAATGAATAACATCTGGGGGTAATGTGCAATTATAATAGCATAGTATATTCCTATTTATTTTATCATTAATAAATTCATTTTGTAATTTTAATATATAATTATGATATGGAATTGCTTTAGGGTCATGACCTATTGGTATCATAGTAATTTTATCATTTTTAATACCAACGGAATGAGAGAAGATATGTTTGATTTTATTAGGAAAAGTATCCAACAATTCAGTTTCTACTTTATCTTTGTATATTTTTTCATCTAATAAATATTGTATGTTATCATTATATGGTTTTTCTTGGTATTGTATAATATTTCTTTTTGGCGGTGGAAAATCACAATCTGGACTATTAGAAAATATGATTACATTATCAACATCATAGTCATTAATATAATCCCATAATTTATAATATATTTGTGAATATTCACTTGCTTTTTTACTTAAATAGATGACATTTGTTCCATTTTCTTTAGATTCAAATAATTTATTAAAATCATCAATAGTAATCCAATTATCAGGTTCAATTGGTTTTGATAAATATTCTTTGATGGATAACATATTTTAATTACTTAAATTTACTTTAATTTACTTTAATTACTTTAATTACTTTAATTAGTTAAAATAAATTTTCATAAATATAATAATTATTTAAAGGTGTTTTATTTTTATTTTTTAATATATTAAACAATAAAGAAAAATAATAAAGAAAAATAATAAAGAAAAATAATAAAGATGAAGGTTAGTTTTATTGGATTAGGGAAGTTGGGTCTTCCAGTTGCTATAAGTATAGCATATAAAGGTCATCAAGTGATTGGTTATGATATTAATCCAAATAGATTTACAACAACATTAGATACGGTAGAAGCTGGTTTAGATGGTAATCCAATAAAATCATCTTATCAAGAACTCTTTGAAAATAATTCAGATACAAAAAAAAATATAACATTTACGGATGATTTAGAAAAAGCAATAAGTAGTAGTGATATTATATTTGTAGCAGTTCAAACACCACATAATCCGAAATATGAAGGAACAATTAGATTATCTTCAGATAGAGTAGATTTTGATTATACTTATTTGATTGATTGTATTAAAAACATATCAGTAATTTTAGATAAATTAAAAGTTAAAAAGACTGTAATCGTGATTTCAACAGTATTACCGACAACAATTAGAAATTATATTTTTCCAGTAATGTCAGAATATATTAATTTTTGTTATAATCCTTATTTTATTGCTATGGGAACGGTAATTCGTGATTTTCTTAATCCAGAATTTATATTGTTAGGTTGTGTTTCAGAAGAAGCAACCGAACATCTAATTGATTTTTACAAGACAATTACAAATTCTCCTGTATATAGAACAACTTTAGAAAATGCAGAAATGATAAAGGTATCTTATAATACATTTATTGGAACTAAAATTTGTTTAGCAAATAATATAATGGAATTATGTGATAAATTACCAAATACGAATTGCGATGAAGTTATGAATGGTTTATTTATGGCAACTGACCGATTAATAAGTAAGAATTATTTAACAGGTGGAATGGGCGATGGAGGTGGTTGTCATCCAAGAGATAATATAGCGTTATCGTGGTTAAGTAAAAAGTTAGATGTATCTTATGATTTTTTTGATTCAATTATGAATTGTAGAGAAAAACAAACAGAGTATTTAGCAAATTTAATAGTGAATTATCATAATAAATATAAATATAAAGATTATGATATATATTTATTTGGTAAAGCATTTAAATCAAATACTGGTATATCTACTGGTAGTCCTGCTATATTACTGGGTAATATATTAAAAGAGAAGGGTATTAAATTTGTTCATTATGATCCTTATGTTGATGATAACCAACCTCCATTATCAAATAAAGCAATATATTGTTTATCAACAAAGCATACCTGTTTCCAAGATTATGTATTTCCGAATGATTCTATTGTAATAGACCCTTTTAGATATATTAAAAAGGGGAACAATGGTGAAATAGAAATCCATAGCGTAGGTTCAAATAATAATGATTAATGATGAATTTATTTATAATATTATATATGCTTAATATATAAGAACATGACACAATCCCGAAAAAAATATTCCAAGAAACAAGCATCACGAGGCGCCATTAAAAGTAATAGATCTCTCAAAAAATCAACTGGTCCCAATAATAAAAGTAAGTCATCAAGAAAAAAAACAAGTAAAAGTAAAGGTAAAGGTAAAGGTAAAAGTAAAAGTAACTTAAAAATACTACAACAACAACAACAACAACAACAACAACAACAACAACATAATAATAATAATAATAATAATAATAATAATAATAATAATAATAATAATAATAATAATAATAATAATAATAATAATAATAATAATAAAAATGAACTTGTTATTCCACTTGATAAAAAGTCATCAAAATATCAATCAGATTCAATAAAACAAATTATTAGACAAGACTATGAAACATATAAAATTGTGGATTTTAATGATAAAAGATTTAACATCTTAAATAATACTTCTACAATAAAAATTTATAAACAGAAGAAATACACAAAAACATTAATATTTTATATAGAGATTAAAAAAGATCAGAATACTTGGTTATTGCCAAATATTGGTACATTTATAAGAACTTTAGTATTAATGACATTTCAAAATAATATTAAAGAAATAAATATTAGATTAATATTTGATATAGATTGTGAAGTAACAAAATGCGGGGTTGGAAAATCAAAATCGTCAGATATTTCGACTTATCTTTACCAAATGTTAAGTTCAAGTATGGGTACATTTATAATTCCAAATATATACATATATTTAAGAAATAAACAAACAACAGAATTTAAAACAAAATTAATATTTAATGTGATTGAGAATGAAATTAAGCTCGACAAGTTACTTAAAGGTAGGGAACGAGTGGATTTTTCAGATATGAAAATTAATCAAGATCTGGATGTTAGTGGGAATATATTAAGCAAATTTAACAAATTTGATAATAAAAATAATTATATATATATTAATTTGACTTCTCAAAATACTAAAACAATACCTTTATTAGGTTATGCTTCAGATTACTTGTTAGGTAATGTGCGGCCTGATCCTACTGTTGCTGGTCCAGCGGCGATGGATTCGGATTTACCTTCCTTATATAAAATATATAATCAGGTGCGTACAAATCACAAAAGTTCTATAAATTTATTGATTTTTATATATAAAATTGAAAATGTTAATAGATTTATAGATTTGTTAAAAGAATACGATATCAAATTGAATAGTTTAATTTTGGTATTAAAACTAGAGAGAACCACAATCGATGTTAGGTTGATATTATCAAAACAATTACTAATATTATCAAAAAAAGTTAAAGAAAACAACATAAAAGTATATTTATTAAAAGATTATCCTGAAAGTACTCAGTTATTTATAAATTCAAAAGAAACCTTTATGGATACATTAAAAAGTTATACACAAAAAATAAAAGATAGTCATAATATTGAAGAAATGAAGAATGCGTTGCGGAATGCATCTGTCGAAATAAAAGAGAGGAGTAGTAAAAAAGATGCTGCTTCTGGTGCTGCTGCTGCTTCTGGTGCTGCTGCTGCTTCTGGTGCTGCTGCTGCAGTTGAACCTTTCGTTGAGTTAATTACTTTGGAAAATCTTAAACTTGAACTAGAGGAAAAGTTTAAGATGATTTATTCAATAGATTTAGATACAGAAGCAACTGTATTAAATTTTGCTCAAGAAATAAAAAAATCACAAGGACCACCTGCCACTGAATCATTAGTTAATAATGTTGATAGCAAATTATTTATATTTGGTTATGAGAATTTAGGAATACCAAATATAATCAGGAATATATCACATTCTTTTATTCAATATGAATCACGCAAATCTATAAATATAATTGTTGCAGTTATGATATTGCTTTTTGAATTACAATATAGGAAGGAAGATAAAGCAATAATATCATTTCATAAACAGCCTACATAATTGTAGGAAATGTAAATCTTTTATATGTAATCTTTTTAAATTTTTTATAAATATCGTCATATTCACAATTACAATTAATAATATCACCAACTGCGGAATATTCCATAAATATTAAACTATCTACATAATTATTCCATAATTCAATTATATTTTCAATATTTTTATCATTTAATGATTTTTCATCGAATTTTACATTTTTAGTATAAAGTTTATCAAAAAATGTTTCACATAATTTTGTCATATATTTAATTGTTTCATCCAAAGATTTAAAATATATATCTTCAAATGAGGTATAATTAGTATTTATATTATATACTATAACATATATTGAATTATCCATTTTAGTATATTGTAATGTCTTTTGAAATTTATAGAATTTAATAATAAACTAAAAAAAATTCAATTTTTTTTATGTAAATCAACAAATATGTAAATCAACAAATATGTAAATCAACAAATATGTAAATCAACAAAGCATACCTGTTTCCAAGATTATGTATTTCCGAGTGATTCTATTATAATAGACCCTTTTAGATATATTAAAAAGGGGAAAAATGGTGAAATAGAAATCCATAGTGTGGGTTCAAATAATAATGATTAATGATGATTTTATTTATATTTATATTTATATTTATATTTATTTATTTATTTATTTATTTATATTTATTTATATTAATAACAATATTATATATAATATTATATAGATAATGACAATTCTAAATAAAAAGTCAAGTAAAAAAACTCGTAAAATAACTAAAATCGTTAATAATAAACCAGAACTAACTATTTCTAAATTAAAACAAATATATAAAGATATTATTTCAAGTAAAAATGTGAAATATAATAAATCCAATTTTTTTTCTAAATTAAAACAAATATATAAAGATATTATTTCAAGTAAAAATGTGAAATATAATAAAAATAATTTATTAGTGTTTATTTTTAATTATTATTTATTATTAAAAGGTTATCGTAGTATTTTTCAAACAGATTATAAAAATCCTGAAGAATTAGAAGATATAAAGAAATCTATATTAAATAAATATAATATTAAATATATTGTTAGACCTTTTTCGACTAATTCTTGGAGAGGACTTATAATTTATAATGATAAAAAAATTAAGATTGATGATATAGATAAAACTTTTGGTGAAAAATTTGCAGATCAATTAGGTGATTTTTATATATGTGCCAGTTCAAACTGGTCAAAGTATAATAATAAATATCGTATAAACATAAGTGTTGCTTCTAAAGTTGACAAATTTGCCATAGAATTGTATGGTCAAATGTGCGTTTCAGTAAATGATAAACAAATAATAAAATTAAAAAAAATAGCAAGAAATATTAGTGTTGTTGTTAAACAATTCGATAAAAATTGTATTACAACTTTGAAAATTACTGACAGAACAGATGATAATAAAAATATTATTTTTAGGTATTAATCTTATATTTTATTGGTATAAAAATGTGTATTTGTAATTATTTTTAAAAATTGATTTTTTTTACAATGTGTTTTATTATTTTATAAATTTTTCAATATAATTGAAAATTCTAACAACACAATGGAATTGTGCTATGTATTATATCAAGAATTTACCAAGCAATTTAAAAAGGATAGTTATAATTCTATAATTGCTGGTATTTTTGTTGAAAACCGATTTGGGTTTTTAAGAGAAGAACAAATAGAAGAACTCTTTATAACAAAATTAATTGGTAGAACCAGATATCCGGATACAAGGAAGTATGTAGAAAATTTTATTAAAACAAATAGAACAAAATTTGTGATAGAGTTTGATGAAACCGGAGATTTAATTTATCAATTAGACTTTAATAAATTAGGTAGTGAAAAGGTATCAAGGACCTTTAGTTCTCAAGTAAAACGTGCAAAGGATAATATTCCTTATTGCGAGGCATGTGGTATATCAGAGGAATATAATAAAATGGAATTAGACCATTGGAGAGCATATTCAAAGCATAATTTAGAATTGGGTAGTCGTATATCATCACTATCAAATTGTGTAAAATTATGTATTGCGTGTAATCAAGTAAAGAAAGATAAACCGTCATATATATTAGTCGAAAAAGGGAGAATGGAATATAATAATTGGATTTTATTAGAAAGAAAGATGTATAATCAAGGAAATATGATAACACCTTCTGAATATGAGTATTCATTATATTGTGAATAATAAGTATAATAATAGAAAAAATAAAAATATATGTATATGTATATAAAATTTTTTTATCAATATTTTATAATCATTATAAATATACTAATATACTAATATGTAAATCAACAAATATTACATAAATAATATCCTTAAAGAGTAAATATTACTTTCATAAATATATTGGCATTATGTGTTCTATAAATTGTTTTTACTTGTTTCAAAACCAAACTTTAAATATTAAAATTGCTGTTTAAAATTGGCGTTTTAAATGTATAAAGGTGTAAAATTAAAAAAATAATATATATATATATATTTACATATTAATAAAATTAAGATTTGGTATTCTACATTGACCAAATGATAAAATAATATTTATTAATAATGGTTCATTAGTATTATCTACATTATCTAAAACATATTTCTCTAATTTACTTTCTGTCATATATTGATTATATAATTTTAATATTTCATGTAAATAACCAATAAGGTTTTCTTTAAAAACTATATTATTATTTATTTTAGTATCTTTCTTTAATAAATATGTTTTTTCATAAATTTGATTTAATAACTTCATAATTTCTTCCGTATTATTCTGAACTATTGATATTGTAGGTTTTGTGTTAGATTCGTTTTTTTGTAATTTTGTGCGGTGGGAATTGATAATTTTTTTATTATATACTGTTCCGGATGTTATTAGGTTTAGGTTGGATGTTATTAGTTTGGGTGTTATTAGGTTGGGTGTTATTAAACCTCCTACTTGTAATAAATTAGTATTAGTATTAGTATTAGTATTAGTATTAGTATTAGTATTAGTATTAGTATTATTAGTATCACTATTAGCACTATATCCATCATTATCACTATTAGCATTATATCCATCATTATTAGCATTATATCCATCATTATCATTATTAGCATTATACCCACCATTATCATTATTAGCATTATACCCACCATTATCACTATTCTCTACACCTTTTTTACTATTTTCATCTATATCACTATAAAAAAAATCTGATATTAAATGATTTATAATTATATTAAATTTTTCATATTTTTTATTAGTTTGACATTGAATATTATAAGTCATATAAATAGTAAATATCATATATTTTATTTGTTGTTTATATTCATTATCTCCAATACTATTACAACACGTAGTATATGGAGCATTTTTAACAATTTCAAAATTATAATTTATAGAATTATATAAACATATTTCAGGGTGTGTAATAGTATCTTGGAATTTACCAGTTAAAATTGGTGAAGAACAACCATAATATCCTCCAATTTCAGGATTTTTAAAAGTTGCTATAATCATTAATAATAACATTATAGTATCTCCGTTTGTATCACTATCGCGTTCTATAGTTTTAACTTTACTTCTTAGTAGTGTATCATCTGATTTCATATAAATAGTAGTGATTGTTTCATCTTCTTTTTGCTGTGTATGTTTTACTTTATTTAATGAATTTTTATCAATTATTTTTTCAATACCAAATTCGCAAGTTTTATTACTAGTAGTTAATATTTCATTTTGTTTTTGTAAATATTGTTTAGAATATTCTCCAGTTCTTTTAACTATTTCAGGTTGTAAGTTTTTTATTGGTTTAGGTAAAATCCATTTATGCTTCATAATTTCATTCATAAACATATAATATTTTTCATTTTTACTTTTCTGATTTTTACTTTTCTGATTTTTACTATTGTTATACGTTCTATATTCTGGAATACCTAAAATTCTTTTTAATAAAAATTGAAAAGAACACCCAGCATATTGATTTTTTATTTTTTTATCATATTGATTTTGTTTTAATTCATTAAATGGTTTTCTAAGACCATTATATAATTGTGAATTTTCGTCAAGTATATGAGGAAAGTAACTATCTTTATCAATTTTTTTATTATAAATATTACTAAATACAGATATACCAGTTTTATTTCTAGAATCTTTAAATCTTGTTGTTTCTCTAAAGTCATGTAAATTATTATTTTTACTATCAATCCACGTATGTAGATGAATATGTTCTACACTATTTTTTAAACAATGAAAAACTAGATATAATTTTCCTTTATCATGACTAGGAACATGACTCAATGATTCATTAAATTTATAAAATCTACCACTTGATGTATCATAATCTATATCTGCAACTTCAAATTCTTTACCATATTTTTGTTCTGCATATACAACTGCAGCAAAATATGTATTTAAAAAATAATAAATAACATCATCTTCTAAACTATCCGCATATAATAACGCACCACAACCTTTATCTTTCTCGATATATTTTTTAAATAGCCTTCTATTAAATATATTACTATTTATTTTACAATTAGGATGTTTATCTTTTGTTAATAAATGTATATAGGGTATTGATAATGCTTTTTCTTCTGTATTTGAAAATTCATTACTCTTTAAACTTATACTTTGTGATGTGTCTGCAGTATTTTCAAAAATAAAACTGGTAGGTATTACATTTTTATCTTTTCCTGCTAAATTATCATAATACATTAAATTATCAGATTCTGATAAATTATGTGTTTTTATATTTTTCTTTTCTTCATAAATCCAAGTTTTTGTCTTACAAAGTCTACAAAAAGTACAACCTACATTATTTTTTGTTTCATCTATTGTTCCATTTGCTGTATTTTCATATAATTGATTTATATTCTCAAGATTTAATAAATCATAATATAATTCATATTCATTATTTTCATTTTTATAAAAGACGACCTTACCTCCATATTTTGTATTAATAATATAGCCTTTATCACTATAAATCATATAAATATCTTTATTTCTAGAATCAATATATTTATGGTTTGCCTTTTTTGTATTTTTTCTACTTAATTTTTTTATTTTTTTTGATATAGTTGATTTTTTTAATGATATAATGTTTGATTTTTTAAAGTTAACTGGTCTAACTTTTTTTGTATGTAACTCTTTATATTTTTCATAGTGATTATTTTTTATATCATAAATATCTTTATTTTTATAAATAATAATACTCTTATTTTTCATTATTTCATCATATTTTTCTTGAGTAGTTTTTTTTTTTAAATTTTTACTAAAATTAAATTGAT
>Ga0233439_10006518_pt1 | contig 10369 bp, 9 predicted proteins | sample SI_123_September_6_FD_182713 | JGI IMG/M metagenome (GOLD analysis project Ga0233439, IMG submission 182713) | Seawater microbial communities from Saanich Inlet, British Columbia, Canada - SI_123_September2016_100_MG | ecosystem: Environmental > Aquatic > Marine > Inlet | place: Canada: British... | reverse complement strand
TGGTTGCCCACAAACCTGATGCAGAACCTGTCATTGTCATCTGAGTTATCGGCACCAATGTTCCCATATGCACTCTTGGTGCATCGATAGCAACTTGATATGAACCAGATACGTATATTCCACCCCATTCTTGAAAGTTGATCAGTGCATAATTTCCAGCATGCTTTGTAGATAGCGAAAGATCACCGCCGCCTTGAACTTGCCAGGCTCCGCCACCCGCACTTTGATCAATAGATATTGCATCGGCTGCATCTATTGTTACTGCACCAGAAGTGTCAATATCAAGTGTTGAAGCATTCATGTCGATTGCAACATCTGAAGCCGTACCAATGTTGATACCACCTGCACCATCAAGCGTCAATGCACCTGCTGTTGTTGAGAGGTTTGATGCTGCTCCAGCATCCAAACTAATACCGCCGGTAGATGAATCTAATGTAATTGCACCAGTTGTATTTATATCAACTGTTGCCATTGGTTTTTCTGTACCAATGTTAAGTGCCGGTGTATTAATATATTGTGCAACAGAAGCAGACAGATAAGAATTGCCTGTAGGATACTGTAGCAAATAAGAATAGTCTGTACCACTTGCACTTTCGGCCCAGGCAATAACTGAACTACCAGCACCAGTAGACTTTAACTGAAGGCCCGCACCGTCAACCGTGAAGTTTGATGTAGCATTTGCGTCTAGAATAATTGAGTTATTTCCGTCTGTTTTTATAGAGCCAGTTAAGCTTATAATACTTCCAGATAGCTGTATATCACCGTTATTAATAGTTCCAGCGCCGGCAGCTAGTGAGAGATTGCCGCCTGTAGATGATCCTGCTGTCGACGTTTGAGCCTGTATAACTAAGGTTTCACCCTTTGTGGCACTAGTACTATCCCCTTGCTTAAGTGTCGGATTGCTAGTACTATCTCTAAAAATTATGCTGGGTAGTACAACATCTAAATATGTTGATAATATTGCTAGCTTATAACCACCGGCGATTCTAAATATTGCAGTTGATGCAACATCAAGTGTCATATTATCAGGGTTTGTTGCACCATCTCCGATATGCATATCATCATTCGAATCAAGCGATATCAGACTTACATCCTGTGTATCAGTTGAATTTCTAGCAACTATTGCAGAGTTATTTGGAAGTCTAACTTCACCTGTTGACGCTATAGAACCAATACCTAGCTCAGCATAGCTTGATGTTACATTAGTTGTTGCAAAGAGTGTTGAGCCAGTAACAGATCCTATCGCATATAGGTTTGGAGAAATTATATTCCCTGTAAATGTTGTCCCACTTACTGTTGCAACTACTGAATCATCAATATCTAGCGTGATATTGCCAGATGTACCCCCACCAGTAAGGCCAGTGCCGGCAGTCACTGATGTGATGTCACCTACAGTTCCATCATTAGTAATTGTAACTTGACCATTTGAAGCAGATGCTATGGATATTCCTGTTCCTGCAACAAGATATGAGGTACTATTTGTAAGTTTTGTTAAGGAACCGCTTAAACCTAATGATGCAGTTACAACACCAGAGGAGTAAAGATTTGGAACACTGACATTGCCAGTGAATGCTGAGCCAGAAATTGTTGCGATGACAGAGTCATCTATATTAAGTGTAACAGCTCCAGTTGTCCCACCACCGGTAAGACCTGTGCCGGCAGTCACTGAAGTTATATCGCCCACGTCAGGAGCACTGATGGTTACTGAACCATTTGAAGCAGAGGCTAATGTAACACCAGTTCCAGCGATCAGATACGAACTACCATCAACAAGCCTGGTCAGGGAGCCGCTTAATCCTAAAGATGCAGTTACAACACCAGAGGAGTAAAGATTTGGTACACCTATATTCCCTGTAAATAGGGTGCCACTTACCGTTGCAACAGTTGAATCATTAATATCTAATGTTACATCACCGGATGTACCACCGCCTGAAAGACCGGTACCAGCAATTACTGATGTGATATCACCTACAGTTCCATCATTTATAATTGTGACCTGGCCGTTTGATGCAGAAGTTATTGAAATACCTGTGCCGGCAACAAGATATGAGGTGTCATCTGTAAGTCGCGTAAGTGAGCCAGACAAGCCAGAATTAAACTTTACAGACCCAGTTGCTGTAAAATCTGAAACAGAGCCTGAAAAATGTACATTTCCTGTAAAGGTTGATCCACTTAGTGTTGCAACAACAGAGTCATCTATGCTAATTCCATATGGATTACCGGCTCCGCCATCTACTCCAATAATACCATTAGTTGCAAATAATGATCTTTCATTTGGAAGCGAACCAGTAACACCTACAACAATGTATGATGCGTTTGGATCAGCCCCTCCTCCGCCACCTGAGCCGGCTTGAGAGACCCACGCGCTTCCATTCCATGTTAGTACATGTCCAACTGCAATTCCTTTTCCTATTCCCATTTAAAATGCATCCCAATCTGTACCATTAAATGTTAAAACTACACTTGCATAATTATTTGCAATAACATAGGTTGCTGATCCATCTATGCTGTTTCCATTCCCTGATATCGTAATATTATTAGTTGTGGCTCCTCCGCCGGAATCTTTTATGATAAATGTTTCACCATTCTGTATTTTAACTGTTGAGCTAGGTAAAGTTACTGAAACAGTACCACCACTACTATCAACACTTATTCTATAGTCATTAATATCAACATTATAGTCTGAGCTTATTTTAACTGTAGGATATGGTGATATTTGATTAATAGGTCTTACTCTATTAAATGGATATGTTTTACGATATCTTTGGAGATCAATTATGCGTGCCATGCAACATAATTATTGTTTTTTTTACAAAATTTCTGCCGCTAATGTTGCTAATGCAGACCTTTCACCCTTTATAAGGCTAACATGCCCTGCTATCGAGTGATTTTTAAATTTTTCAATTGCGTATGTAAGACCATTTGTATTGATATCTAGCTGTGGATGATCAATTTGTTCTACATCACCTGTAAGAATGATTTTTGAACCCTCACCAGCTCTAGTAATGATTGTTTTAAGCTCGTGCATTGATAGATTTTGAGCTTCATCAATTATTATATAAGCGTTTGGTATTGAGCGCCCCCTAATAAATGCCACGGCTTCAATTTCAATAACTTTCTTTTCAAATAATAGTGAAAGATAATGGTTATCTTGTTTATGGTGGTTATTTTTATTGCTATTACCGGTTTTTGAGTCTGGTGTTCTAAAAAGAAAATTTAGATTATCTTTTATTGGTGATATCCATGGAGCTAATTTTTCATCAAGTGAACCAGGAAGAAACCCTAAGTCTTTTCCAACTGGTTGTATTGGCTTAATGATGATCATACGCTCATAGTATTTATCATTAATCGTCTGTTTGCAGCCGGCTGCTAGTGTTATTAATGTCTTTCCTGTTCCTGCAGGTCCGGTAAGTGACACAAGGTTAATGTTTTTATCTAACAGCAAATCTAAAGCAAAATTTTGTTCTTTATTTCTAGGAGTAAGACCAAAGATATTTTTGTTATCACCGACTCTTATAAAGTTCTTTTTATCATGGTCATACCTTGCTATTGCTGATGAAGATTGTTCATCGGACTTTAGTACAAAGAATTCATTTGGATAAGGTTCGGCTTCTATTGCTTCTTTAGGCACTTGGCCCATTTGATATAACATATTAATGTTATCTTTGCTTAAAAATGACCTTGATACTCCACCATATCGCTTGTCACCATGAGCTAATTCATCAGCTATTCTATAATTTTCAGACTGTATGCCCAGCGCGTCACACTGGATTCTAAGGTTAATATCTCTTGTTATAAGAATATGCTGTTTTCGCTTGTGTTGCTTCTTAAGCTCGAGCATGAAGGCCAATAATGCAGTATCTAAACCATTAATGCTATTCTTAACAACATCAGGTAGAAGCTCAAAGCTCTCATTTTTAATTGTTTTTATAAAAAGCTTGCTGTTATTTTCTAAAGAAATACCCTTTAATAGATTACCGACTTGCCTATATTCATCTAAAAGTCGGTTGACATTTCTTGCATTTTTTCCTATTGTATCATTTCTTACCTTAAAGTTATCTAATTCCCTTAAAACTGCAAGTGGAATGATAATTTCAGAATTTTTAAAAGATAAAATAGCGTTTGGGCTATTAAGTAAAACGTTTGTGTCTAGTACGAATGCTTTTCGCATCAAACATAAATATTATTGAAATAATAAAACATGTTGAACAATGTCACAAATAATATTATTTTTAATAAAGATACGAATATGAAAAGAAAGCTAAAGTTACTACAAAGCAGTCCTGTAGAGAATGATACATGTTTTGGTGCCCATGAGCGACTTAAAGTATCTTGTGATAAGATAGCATGCCGTAACTGGATTGATTCAAAAGAAAGCTATAATTGTACTCTAATTGCAGCAAGGCGTCCAATGACTTTAAATGACATAGGAACAATTTTTGGCTTAACACGCATGAGAATATGTCAGATTGAAAAGATTGCAAAACAGCGTATATCTACTACATTTAAAAATAATAGCAAAAAAATATTTGAATAAGATTATTTTTTTTATTAAATGTGGTAGAATATCGGTATGGTACTGACTAACCTTCTCATTGATATAAAAAGAGAATTTCCAAAATTTGGTTTGGTTAAAAAATCAGATAGCCGCTTAATGAAGGCTATAGATATCTTTTTAAGAATCGTAACATTTAATCAACAAAAGGTATTTTTAACAAAATACACAACAACACTAAATACTACTGTTTATCTTGGAAATGACTGGGATAAGATGTCAAGTGTTAATAAGGCTATATTATTACGGCATGAAAGAGTACATATGCGTCAAGCCCGGCGCTATAGTATCATTATGTTTGCAATAATGTATATCTTGATTCCCCTTCCATTTCTTTTTGCCTACTGTAGAATGATGTTTGAAAAAGAAGCTTATAAGGAAACCATGATAGCTAGCTATCAATATCACGGTAAGGGTTTTGTAACTAGTAATAATTTTAAACAATTTATTGTAAATCAATTCACAACAGCAGCATACGGCTGGATGTGGATTCTAAAACCTCAGGTAGAAAAATGGTTTGATAAAACGCTAGCTGAGATGCTTGAACAAAATAATAGTCAAGATAAGATAACAGCAACTACTGGTTCATTAGGATAGGATAAAACATGAAAGACCGTTGGGAAGGTATTAAGCGAAATTATACGCAAGAAGATGTAAAGCTTCTTAGAGGATCTGTATGTGTTGAACATACTCTTGCAAAGTTAGGTGCAGAAAAATTATGGAAACTAATCCATGAAGATGATGCTGTAAGATCACTTGGTGCCCTAACTGGTAATCAGGCCGTACAACAGGTTCGGGCTGGTCTTAAAGCAATTTATGTAAGCGGCTGGCAGTGTGCTGCAGACGCAAACCTTGCTGGTCAAATGTATCCTGATCAGAGCCTTTACCCAGCTAATAGTGTTCCTATGCTTGTAAAGAGAATAAACCAGGCACTTTTACGGGCTGATCAGGTTGAAAGTGTAGAAAATAATGTAAGTACTGATTGGTTAGTACCTGTTGTTGCCGATGCCGAAGCCGGCTTCGGCGGAAACCTTAATTCTTTTGAGCTAATGAAGGGTATGATCGAGGGCGGGGCAGCCGGTGTACACTTTGAGGATCAATTAGCAAGTGAAAAAAAATGTGGTCATTTAGGCGGAAAGGTACTAGTACCAACTTCACAGTTTATAAAAACATTAACGGCCGCGCGGCTAGCTGCTGATGTCTGTAATACGCCTACCATTCTTATTGCAAGAACTGATGCAGATAGTGCTAAGCTTCTTACTAGTGATGTTGATCAATATGATGGTAGGTTTATTGACAAGCCTGCTGGAAGAACACCAGAAGGTTATTTTAGGCTTTCTGGAACCGGTATGGAACGTTGTATTGCAAGGGGTTTAGCGTATGCACCATATGCTGATATGCTCTGGATGGAAACTTCCACGCCTGATCTTAACCAGGCAAAAGTATTTGCCGAGGCTATTAAGAAAGAATTTCCAAATAAGCTTTTAGCCTATAACTGTTCACCAAGCTTTAATTGGAAGCAGAAGCTTGATGACGAAACAATTAGAAAGTTTCAGAGTGAACTAAATGAAATGGGTTATAAGTTTCAGTTTATCACATTGGCTGGTTTTCATTCACTAAATTATTCAATGTATATGTTGGCAAAAGACTACAGCTCTGAACACATGTCTGCGTATTCAAGACTTCAGCAAGAGGAATTTAAATCGGTAGATATTGGCTATACTGCTGTGAGACACCAAAGAGAGGTAGGAACTGGTTACTTTGATAAAGTCTCACAAGTTATTTCAGGTGGTACATCATCAACATTAGCCCTAGAGGATTCAACAGAAAAACAACAGTTTTAACTTGTAAAAGTTATTTTTAATAAGTTATTAATTGTATATGTGGGTATACCTTGAGAATAATCCCGGCTGGGGACTACTATATCTTGTAGTTATCTGTTTTTTTTCTACTGTAGCGCTAACAGGCTTTAAGCCATGCTCTGGTCGCCTGGATCTAAATGTTAAACAAAAAGATTAGATGTATTGTATGCAGCATTATAGTATTTTCAGGTTGTGGTATTAATACACAGCTTTTTTACTGTAAGGTGGAAGCACCGGTGCCATCATATTCAATACGCAATTTTCAATATTATCCAAATAATACAAGGGGTAATTATGGAAAGATTCGTACTAAAAAAGAGCATGTATTTATGCTATCTGTTAGTGGTACATGTCAATAGTTTTTTATATAAGAAACAACCCATTATTTTTTTACTAAGATAATAAAAGGTAAAAATGAATAGTCCGTTATTTATCCAGTTGCTAGAAAGACTTTTAAATCAAAAGTTACAAAAGTTTAAACATAAAGAACTAAATTCAGATACTGCTGATGAACTTTATTTTTCTATAAAAGAAGCCGTATTTGATTTATTTAAGAAATGTGATTTCGACCTAACAGAAAAAAGTAAGCTCTTTGTTACAAGCAAGCTTTTTCGTGGTCTTACATTTAATGGAAAAGAAGATCTTTTAGCTGAACATTTTCACTCAAGAAATGCTGATATAAAGCAGCTACCAGAGGATGATTTACGTTTGCTTAAGCAGCTAATGGTTGCATCCGCAATGGAAGAAGATATTGATAATGAGCTAAAGAGGAGATCATATTAAATGAAACGTAGCGTAGGTGTCGTTGGCTTAGGCTATGTAGGCTCTTCATTGGCACAGACCTTCTGTGAGAAATTTCATGTTGAGAGCTATGATTTAAATAAGAAATCAACAACATCCTCTATAGAAGAGCTATGTAGTAAAACAGAATTAATCTTTGTATGCGTTCCAACCCCAATGCGCAAAGATGGTTCATGCGATACAACAATTGTAGAGTCTGTATGCCAGGAAATAGATAAGTCTGCCAACGGCCATGTTGTTGTAATAAAATCTACAATTGTGCCTGGAACAACTAAGAGTATTAGCAAAAAGTTAAAGAATTCTTTATTGGTATTTAATCCTGAGTTTTTAACAGAGGCTAACGCACTAAATGATTTTAAAAATCAAGATAGAATTATAATTGGTAGTATAGATACCAACAGTATTTCAGGTTTGCTTTGTAAACGTGTATATCAAAAAGTATTTCCACTAGCAAAGATAATAGTTTGTGATGCTACAGAGGCTGAAATGTTAAAGTATTTTGTGAATACATTTCTTGCAGCAAAAGTATCATTTGCAAACGAAATGTACCAAATATGTCAAGCACAGGGGCTAAATTATGATAATGTAGTAAATCTTCTGAAGCTAGATAAAAGATTAGGTAACACACACCTACAGGTACCTGGGCCAATGCCGGCATCAGATGATAGTGGACGCTACTTATATGGATTTTCAGGCAGCTGCTTCGTTAAAGATATTAACGCATTAATCTGTCATGCAGAAAAAGTAGGCATAGACCCAAAGGTTCTTAAAGCCGTATGGGATAAAAACCTTGAGGTAAGACCAGAAAAAGATTGGGAGTGCTTAAAGGGTAGAGCTGTTGTAGATTAGCCAACACCCTCAAACCCAACTGACCCAGTAAGCACTGGATACTGTCTGGGATCACAGCCAGTAATCCCTGCTAATATGCTATACTGTGTTGGTCCAACGGCGCCGGCGTCACCTTTTATATGAAGCTGAGTTAGTTTTAATTCATCACTTAATTGCTCACCTGGAGGAATTAAAATATAGTTTTCGTCGTTTACACCATTTGCTGTAAAGCCAACTTTGAGTACGTTTGCTGAACCTGTTGCTGCATTTACAACAGTAATAAATCTTGTTACACGATAAAACTTCCAGGCCTCAGTCTGGCCAGGTGTGACCTGTGATGATGTTGCCCATGGAAGTGATGAAATTTGAAATTCAGGTACAAAATTAGGCCCAACATTTGGCCATTTTAGCGTTCCAGGTTTTTTATAAGACATTTAAAGCTCCAAGCATTTAATTTTTGTAATACTACAAGAATAATAACTATATTTTTTTATAAATATCCAAAAAATTATGCTTTAGTGTAAATATTATGCTTAAGCCTTTTTTAAAAAAATATTAAAACTACTATAATGTCTGATAAATTACTATTACCGACTGGTAAGCCACATGTTTCTTTTTCTGAAGTCTCAAACTGGAGTGCATGCTCATATAGGCACAAACTTAGGTATGTTGAGGGTGTTGATCTATTCAAACCCTCAGTTTATTTAGATTTTGGCACTGCTATCCATGCCGCATGCGAAAACTTTCTTAAAACGCGTGTAATGAATCCAAAAATTGCAACTGAAATCATTGAAAAGGAATGGGAAGCTAAGAATTTTTTTGATAAAAATAAATGGCTTACAATAGCAGAAGATGTCTTGAGTGACATTCCTTCTTTTTTTGAAAAAACATTTCCAGACTGGGAATATGTCTCTGCTGAAGAACTTCTTTATGAGAATATCCAGGGCCATGACGGAGTCTTATTTAAAGGTTTTATTGATGGTATAATAAAAGTAAAAGATAACAAGGGAAATTCAAAATATTGGATACTTGACTATAAAACATGTTCTTGGGGTTGGCATAAAAAGAAAAAGCAAGATTTTATGGTAAGCTCTCAGCTTATTTTATATAAAAACTATTGGTCACAAAAGCAAAATATACCATTTAAAGATATTAGGTGTGGATTTGTTCTATTAAAGCGTGATGGAAAGAATGGAAAAAGGTGTGAGTTATTTCCTGTGTCTGTTGGGCCAAAGACTTCTAAGCGTGCTCTAAAAGTTATTGATAATATGATTACAAGCGTTAAAAAGGGTATTGCTTTAAAAAATAGAAATTCATGTAAGTGGTGCGATTTTTATGAAACAGAGCACTGTTTATAGCACAGTATAACTTCTTATAGAAAATGGACAGTAACTGTCCATTTTTTTTATAAAAAAAATAAATCATTATAGAATATTACAAAGAAATATGAAGAAGAAAAAAATATTAATGCTATGTGATCACCCACTCTCTACAAGTGGAGTCGGGACACAGAGCAGGTGGCTAATTGAAGGCCTAATTGCAACAGGCAAATATAGCTTTCGTGTATTTGGTGGTGCAATGAAGCATGAGAGCTATGATCTTGTAAAGGTTAGCGAAGACTTTATTATAAGACCAACAAATGGCTTTGGAACAAAAGATCTGCTAAAGATGGTTTTAGCAACTGAGCAGCCAGATGCAATGTTATTATTTACTGACCCACGTTTCTTTATCTGGGCATGGGAAATGGAAGATGAGATACATCAGATATGTCCGATTACATATTGGCATTTATGGGACAATGATCCATGGCCAGAGTTTAATAAAGTATTATATGAATCAACAGACTTGATTAACTGTATTAACTGGCCAACTTATACCATGGTTAAAGATAGGTTTCCAAAAAATACAAACTACATACCCCATGCAATACCTAAGCATGTATACTATCAGCTTGACGAAGAGAAAAGAAAAAACATTAGAAAATCACTTTTTGGCCTCGGGGCTGAAGATAAGTTTATTGGTCTTTGGGTAAATAGAAATGCAAGAAGAAAAATGCCAGGTGATGTTATTGACTCATGGTCAAGATTTCTTGCTAAGCTTAATCCTGAAGAGCGAGAAAAATGTCTTTTAATAATGCACACTGACCCATTTGATTCTGAGGGTAGTAACCTTTATGAAGTTGCAAAACTACGGGGTGTTGAGAAAAATATTTTCTTCTCAACCAAAAGAGTAGGATTTGATGATATGAATGCACTTTATAATTCAATAGATTTTTGTATCAATATTTCTAGCAATGAAGGCTTTGGTCTTTCAACTCTTGAAG
>Ga0233439_10006514_pt1 | contig 10381 bp, 6 predicted proteins | sample SI_123_September_6_FD_182713 | JGI IMG/M metagenome (GOLD analysis project Ga0233439, IMG submission 182713) | Seawater microbial communities from Saanich Inlet, British Columbia, Canada - SI_123_September2016_100_MG | ecosystem: Environmental > Aquatic > Marine > Inlet | place: Canada: British... | reverse complement strand
CGTCTCCTCCCAGTTCCATTTGGAGGGTCCACCCAAAGGAACGTCGATTCACGACATGGATCATCACCACAGCGAGGAGCACCCCAACCGGGAGCGCCAAAACACCCGCGACCAAGCCCATGAGCCCCGTTTGACTGGTGACCAATCCCCACACCTGACGGGGGGTCAGCCCATTGGCGCGGAGCACAGCGAGTTCCCGGGCACGCTCGAGTTGAAGAGCCATCAGAGCTCCGAGCACACCGACAAACGCTACGAGTAGAGAAATGACGCGCAGGACAGCAGTGACCTGGAACGTCCGATCGAAGACTTCCAATGAGCCCTCGCGCAACGTGCGGTTGGACCGGACCGATACGATGAGGTCCTCGGGTCGGATCGTGGCCTGTAACTCGCGGGCGACCCTGTCCGGGTCGACTCCGTCGCCCAGGAAGAGGCCGAGTGAGGTCACGTCGCGATCCAGCCAGTACCGGTCAAAGGTGGACCGGCTCATCATCATCACCCCCTGATCCGAGGCGTAGTCATAGAATACGCCGGCCACCTGGAATTGGTGCGGGCCTGTCTCGGTCCGCAGCGACACGCTGGAGCCAACCTCCAGCCTGTGTCGGAATGCGAGCGGCTCGGAGACGATGACCGCGCCCCCATCGCGAAAGGCCTCCATCGCTTGGACTGGATCACCTTCGATGAAGTCGAAGGCGCTCTCCCCTCGCGGATCCAGTTCCAGCGCAACCAATCGGAGAGAGCCCCACGGTGCGGCCACATTCGCCCCTCGGTAGGTGCTTCGCCCGACCACCGCGGGATGGCCGACAAAGTCAGCCACTAGATCCGGCGGGAGGGAGCCACTCGCCTGTGAGGTGACTTCAGACGGCAGGGACACATACACGTCGGCCTGCAGCGTGTGATCGAGCCAACTCACGAGGGTGCCCCTGAAGCTCTGAATCATTGTGCCGAGGCCCACTGAGACTGCCACGGCGATCACGAGCGCAGAAACGGCGGGAGCGGTCCGACTCAGCGAGGTCTGAACGGACCGCACAGCGAGGACCCCAAGGATACCTCCCACCTTACCAACAAGAGGGGAGATCAAGCGCAGGCCCCACAACATGCCAAGCGGCGCGACGAGCGCTAGGCCGATCATGATGAAGAACAAGCCCAACAAGCTGATCATCACGCTTCGAGCAGACAAAGCCAGCACGAGGGCACCCAGGCTCATCGAGACGACTCCGGCTGCCGCGACCTTGGGGATCACTTCGCGGGCGCCCTCCTCCACGATGGAGCGAGTCTGCGCCAAACGCGGAGGCGCCTCCGCCGCCAGTCGCGCCGCCGGAATCGCCGTGAGCAGTGTCGTACCCAGTCCAAGCAGGACCCCCTTCGCGAGGCCCCAGGGCTGGACCGAGAGTCCCTCTACTGAGACCACGAAGTACAGGTCGTTGATCGTCTGGGTCACAAGCCCGACCAACCCTCGGCCCAGACCGATTCCGACGACCAACCCCAACGCCGTACCGAGCGATGCGATCGCCACGGCCTCCCAGAGGACGGTGGCGTAAACATCCCTCTTCGTGACCCCGAGCGTACGCATCCGACCAAATAGTTCGCGCCGCTGAATCACTGAGAAGTTCAAGGCGTTGTAGATCAAAAACATCCCGAAGACCATCGCCAGAAGACTCAACGCTCGAAGATTGAGGTCGAACGAAGCAATCATGCCGGCCATCGCCGCGGTCCGGGTACCGGTCGACTCGAGCGTCGCAGACGCCGGCATGACCCCCCTGATCCGTGCCGCGAGTTCGACCCCCTCCTGACCTGCGGGCAAGATCAGATCGATGCGGCCCAGGACGCCGGGGCGCGCTAGAGCGACCTGCGCAGCAGCGATGTCCAGGACGAGCACGTCACGCAGTCCGGAGCGGACGGATTCGTCGTCCACCTCAATGAGCCCCACCACCGTGAGCGACACCGGCCGGCCGGCGATACGAACCAGAAGCGTGTCCGACTCTTCGACTCCGGCTTCACGCGCCGCGTCTCCCAATAGAGCGACCGCGCCCGGGACAGTGAGCAGACGACTGACATCGATACCGACGCGCCCTCCCGACGAGAAGCTCCTGAACGGTGCCTCAGAGAGCGGGTCGACACCCAACAGCCTCAGCGCGGCGCCTGGGAACATGTCGGAGCGCCCATATCCTTCCACAATCGGCGCAGATCCGCGCACGCCTAGACCCACTCGGATATCTCTGAAGATGGAGTCCGGAATGCCCCCGGGCCCCGCGACAATCTGGTGCGTGGATCGCCCCGACACGGTTTCCGTCGAGATTCGAAAAGCCGCTTGTGATGCTTGGACGGCCAGGTCGATGGAAACCACGACAGCCACACCCATCACCACGCCCAAGACACATAAAGCCAATTGCCCAGGGTGCCCGAGCAGGTGACGTGCACTCGCCTTGCGAGCCAGTCTCACTCAGAGTTCTCGAGGAGGCGGCCGTGGGTGAGTCGCACGATGCGGTCCATTCTCGACGCCAAGTCGTTGCTGTGGGTCACGAGGAGCAAACTCCCGTCCCCGGACTTCGTCATCTGTTCGAGAAGATCGACGATCCGCTCACCTCGCTCCTCATCCAAGCTCCCAGTCGGCTCGTCGGCGAGGATCAGCGTCGGCTCGTGCACCAGCGACCTGGCCACTGCGATCCTTTGACGCTCTCCCCCGGAGAGACGATCCGGGAAAGCGTCCGCCCGATCGAGTAGCCCGACATCATCTAGGAGTGCGCGGGCTCGATCGACCTCCCGGCTCAGCAGCGGCCCTTTGAGTTCCAGCGGCAGAAGGAGGTTCTCCAGCACCGTTAGGGTGTGGATCAGGTTATAGGCCTGGAAGACGAAGCCGATTCTCTCTCGACGAAAGATGGTCCGCTCGTGCTCTGTCAGCTGGTCGACCCTCACCCCACCGACACTGATCTCACCCGAGTCTGCGCGATCGATACCGGAGACCAAGTTGAGGATCGTACTCTTTCCTGAACCGGAGGCCCCCAACACCGCGACTCTCTCACCTGGTTGGAGCGTCAGGTCCACGCCGTCGAGAACGACGTGGGAACGACCCCCTTCGAGATAGCTCTTTCGAAGGGCGGTAACCTGAAGGCTCGGGGGTCTGTGCATAGTCGTGCCGAAGGAGGGACGACCATCTACCCCCGGCGGCACTCAAGTTTCCCATTGAGGCGGTCGCTCTCGAGCCGGGGCAGGAATCGCAACCGCATCGTCACAGCGCATACGTCTTCGTTTACGTGCCGGTTGTTCCCTCTTTCGATGTAATTCTCAGCTGCGACTCCATACGCCCGCGTGATGCCCCCCCCCGGCCGTCGAGCCGGCGGCGCGGAAGGCATTCAGCGCGTCGAGAATGGTCGCCCGCTCGTTGCCGGCCGTATTGTGGACACGCCTCCGGCCGAGGGCATGAGTAGCAAAGCTGCGGTTCCCGTCATCGCGAACGTTCGAAGTAGCATTGAATTCGCCTCCGACTGGGTGAAGGTCGTGCTCGGCGGCGAGTGACGCCTCTCAACCATTACGACGGCAACGGCCAAGAAGCTGCCACATGCCTCGTCGGATAAGCTGCTCCCCGATATTTTCCTTCGTCCGTCACATCCACCCCAACCTCAAGAAGCGTGCCGACCTCTTTACTCTTCCGTCCGGACGGCGAAGCTTGCGGGCCATGACGACTTCTTCGCTCTCTAGCCGCGGTGCACTCGCAGCCAACAATCCGCTCCGGATCGATCACGCAGCCTACCACGAGGCAGTTGCGAACGCGTATCACCCGACGGAGAACCCCACCGGGGCGCTACCGCTCAACGTGGCAGAGAACCGCCTCAGCTGGTCCGACCTCAGAGCCAAGATCGAGTCGATCACCACAGAGGAGACCATCGCGGCTTGGGTGCCGGGCTACACATCCATGCGAGGGTCCCTGGAGTTCAGACGTGCGGCGGCGCACTTCCTTACGCGTCACCTGACCCGGTGCCCCGTGGACCCAGAGCAGCTCGCAGTGTCCGCGGGAGCCACGAGTGTCATCGAAATGACCTCGTTCATCCTCGCCGATGCAGGCGATGCCGCAGCAATCCCAGCGCCGTGTTATCCGGTCTACAGCCAGGATATCGGCAGCTTCTCGGGCGTCGAGCGGTACGACCTGGTGACGCACCATGAGGTGTCCGAAATCTCGGATGGCCCCGCTCTGACCGTCCGCCACCTCGAACACGCACGAACTGAGATTGAAACCGCAGGCCAGCGGTTCCGCATGTTGATCTTGACGACACCTGATAACCCGACCGGCGGCATCTACTCGTTGGATACGCTGTCGGAGGTTGCCGATTGGTGCATCAAGCACGAGGTGCACTTGGTCGTGAACGAGCTGTACGGGCTGTCCCTCATCGACACGCGGCACCCGGAGATCGAGGCCGACTACGCTGACGATGTGACTTTCAATTCCTTCGCCAGCATCATGGCTGACAAGCAGAGCGAGTACCTCCACCTCTGGTACGCACTCTCGAAGGACCTCGGCATCTCAGGCTTCCGCGTGGGGCTCCTCTACTCGCACAACGCAGCGCTTCTCGAGGCATACGAAAACCTCAATCTGAGCCACACCGTGTCCAATCATACGCAGTGGCTTCTCCAGCATCTACTCACCGACGACGACTTCATGACGTCGTATGTCGTGGAGAATCAGCGGCGGCTCACGGAGGCCTACGCCGTCGTGGTCGGCGCCCTAAAGCGCCTCGACATCCCCTACGTACCCAGTCGCGGCAGCCTCTTCGTCTGGATCGACCTGTCGGAGTTCATGGATGGCGACTCGGGGCAAGCGGACTTGGATCTGTGGCAGGAGCTGTATCGGACCAGCGGCGTGCTGCTCACTCCCGGTGTGGGTTTTGGGCACACCAAGAAAGGGATGTTCCGGGTCGTGTATCCCTGTGTGTCCATGAAGGAGCTCAGCGTGGCCATGGAGCGGCTCGGGGCGTTCGTGAAAGCGAAGCGACAGCGACACGGCTCTTCCACAAACGGCGACGCACGGTCATGACAACGCGACGAACCTTCGTCCGAACCGCCGCGGGCGCGGCACTGGGCGCGCTAGGCACGCCTCGATTCGCTTCAGCTGCGCTTTCCCCGGAAGAATTGGAAGGCGTCGCGGGTGCCCGCACTCCCCAACAGGTCGCTCAGGACGAGGCATACTGGGAAGTGATCCAACGGGCGTACACGCAGGATTCCGGGTTCATCAACCTCGAGAGCGGCTTCTTCAGCCCGGCGGCGGACCCGGTCGTCGAGGCCCAAGTCCAGAACCTCCGGCGCATCAACCAGATTCCGTCGTTTTATATGCGGAGGCTCATGGCCGAGGAACGCGCAGAGCTCAAAACGGTCTTCGGGCGTTTCGCAGGCATTCCGCCAGAGGAATTCGCCTTCGTACGCAACACCACTGAGGCACTGAATGTGGTGCTGCAAGGCGTCCCCCTCGAGGCGGGCGAAGAGGTCCTCTACTGCTCACGCGAATACCCGTCCATGCAGGAGGCGCTCGAACAACGCGCCATGCGCTACGGCACCGTGAACCGGGTCATCGACCTCCCGTGGCTGCCGACCTCCCAGGACGAGGTGGTCCAGGCCTACGCAGAGGCGATCACACCTCGGACCCGCTACATCCTCGTTTCACACATGATCTACCTCACGGGACAGGTACTTCCCGTTCGGGCGATCTCAGATATGGCTCATGGCCGGGGCATAGAGGTCATCGTCGACGCGGCGCATTCCTTCGCGCATCTCGATTGGAAGGTCCCCGACCTGGGCGCCGACTACCTGGGCAGCAGTCTGCATAAATGGCTCGGCTGTCCCTTGGGCACAGGGCTTCTGTACGTGAAGCGCGAGCACATTCCAAAAGTGTGGCCGCTCTTCGGAGACAGGAACGCCCGCAGCGGCGACATCGAGAAGCTTCACCACATCGGTACGCATCCGCAGGGGACGGACCAGGCAATCAAAGACGCGGTCCGCTTCCACGAAGATATTGGCGGCGCTCGAAAAGAAGCTCGGCTTCGGTACCTCAAGAACTATTGGGTTGAGCAGGTGAAGGACGTGTCCGGCATCCATATCAACACGCCCCTCGGTGATGAGCAGTCGTGTGCGATCGCCAACGTGCTCGTGGATGGGCTGAGTCCCACCGAGCTGGTCGACGCGCTATGGGACCGCTACAGGATCTTCACCGTCGGAGTCGAGCAGGGAGCGCGGATCGCGCCCAACGTCTTCACGCGCTTGCCACAGCTGGATCTTCTGGTCGAAGCGCTCAAGAACCACGCTTCGTGACACACACTCTGATGCGAACGCGGCTCTACCGGTGCAGGCCCGTCTCGTAGGTCGAGTAGTCCAGGTCGAATCTCGATAGGATCATGTTGTGATCGGACGGGAATCCGTCCGGATGCGTGGTGATGACACGCGTCGACGTGTTGGTGAGCCCGGCTCCCCTATAGAACAGCTGATCGATCCTCCGACCATTCCTGTGGGTGGGCCCGGGGTACCGCTGAACATCCGGAAAGAGGCTGCGGAAGGCATCCGTGAATCCAGCGTCGAGCAGAGTCACCGAGGCGGGACTGTCTCCACCATCCGTATGCGGCACCGCGTTGAAATCACCGCCAAAGAGCGTGGGAATGCTATCTGATTGCTCGAAGCGCGTCTGGTGAGAGTCGAAGACCGTCGGGAACTGGGCCATACCGTACCAGTTGGACATCACGTATAGATCCTGGGTTCTGCTGATCGCGACCCTCGCACCCACGTTGTTGAAGGGCGTGTCTTCCTGGACGTGCACTTCAGTGATGGGATAGCGGCTGAGGACCGAGATGTTGGCCCCCTGGTTCAGATAGTCCCAGTCGACCGTTGTGGCAAAGTAGTAGCCCAACTCCGCAGCAATGAAATCTCCCGACGAATAAGTCTCCTGCATCATCACGACATCCACGTCTTCTTCCCTGAGCATATTCGCGACGGCTACCCGAGAATCCCATCCGTGCTCAGGCATCGTGAAGTGCTTTCCGCCGTGCCAGATGTTCCAAGCCGCCGCCGTCAACGAGGTGAGGTTGTCTGCGATCACTTCAGGGTCCGGCCGGAAGTAGCCGGCGTAGGAGTCCATCACCTCGTGGGCAGATAACACGCGGTGCCAGACCGCGAGGTCGTCCATCTCGAATTCGGGCGTGGTCAGCCTCTCCCGTTCCGCATATCTCTCAGCCGCTTCCCGATGGATCATCACGCTTCCGTCTACCAGCGAGTAGATCTTCGCGAGCGGGGCCGCTTCCATGAATTCCATCGCCTGATGGATGGTGTAGGGGCTTTGCATCAGCGCCGACTCGGCTCGGCTTACCGGCTCCCACTCTGCGGCCTCCATGGCAGTTCGGAAATCAGTTCCGGCCGCCCCTCGCTGCACCGCCCCCGCAGAGACCATCTCCTCGAACACTTCGCGGGGATCCACGATCGCCCGTACAAAGTCGTCCGGATCGAGTCCGCCGATCCCGGAGTCACTGAAGGCATCGACAAATTCCTGAAGCGCTCGCGCGCCTGCCTCGATGGCCGGGAGTATGTCAGTATGTGTCGGAGCGTCCCGTCCGTCCCAACCCACAACAGTCGGACTCGAGCTTGTGAAGTCGAACCCATCCGAGTCGCTCACATGGTAGGTCACCCAATTCACGCCGTCATAGAACAACCGGATTTCGGACAACGCGCTGTTGTGAGTCATCGCTAGCTGATGCCACCTGCCGTCGTTGAGGGGCATGCGCGTTCCGTTGTCACGCTCATACGTGATGCGGCGTGAACCCGCGCCCGCAGTCCATGCCCAGGCGCCCCCCGACATGTAGAAGGCCCAGCCTGGGTTTTTTTGCGACGCGAGACTGTTGTCGGCGAATTTCTTTTGCGACAGAACCACAAAGCGTCTGTCTGAACCGGCGTCGGATCGAACCCAAAATCGAATCGAGAAGTCACTTCCACTGCCCAACGAGGCGAGGGGGAGAGTCAGGAACGTCGACGCACGGTCCGGACTGAGGCTGACTGCCTGCCCAGCGAGGCCATCGACGAATGAGGCTCCGGTAGCCCCAGCCTCCCCTGCGCGGGTACCCGTGGCCGACTCCACATTCCCATCGAATCTGAATCGGGCGACCGGCCCCGGCCCTGCCTGCGCCGCGGTGCCCGGGGCCGACGCCACCTGCACTATGACAGAAAGGGCCGCATCCGCGCCCAATGGACAGGCCAGAAAGGCGAGGGCGAGCAGGGCAACCTGGCGTGCTACGTGCATGGAACGACTTCTGAAGCGGGGAACAGGAGTCCGAAGGTTGTGGGGGCACCGTAACCGCCGCCAGTGAGGGCGACCCCAGTACCGGGCACCCTCCTATTTATGGGTCACTGCGGGCGAGAAGAACTTGAGGTCACATTGAGGTCGAACCACTGCGGTAGAGTCCCGCTAATTGAGAACTCCTCTCCTTCACACATGAGAGGATCAGCATCACGTTCAGCCGCTGTAATGACAGAATCGGACCTGGAAGATGCGCCGCGAGCTTCATGGTCCCGGAAGACATCATCGGTCATCACATCGAAATAAGACACGAGCATGTATCCATCGGGCGTAACAATCCCTACTGCTATGTCACTGTTGCTTTCAGACCCATAGTGAGTGCCGAGACGGTCGCCCGCCGCCACCGTGGCACCGCTCACCGTCGCACCATTCTGGTCTTTGACCGTAGCCGATAGCTGGGATGTCACACCCAGCGAGGCGAGGCTAAGGCTCGTCACCGAAAGGGTGATCGACGTCGCTACAGGCGTTGAAGTGGTACTGGTTGGACTACTGTCTCCCCCACAACTCACCAAAAGCAGTGAAAACAATAGTGCACTGAACGCAACTGCTTTCTTCATGCCTTCATTCTGATCCGCGCCACTCAGACCCGCAACTCAGGACGCGCAAAACAGTGGATAGCTAGGTGTGGCTAGGTGCCACAGGGGGGGGCTGTACAATACCGTCCGACCACACAGCGCCTGGGGCCAGCCCACCCCCCGCCCCGGAGGCGGTCAAACCATCGTCTTGTTTCCTTAGAATGCCCCAGTTCCAGGGGCCGCCGATGGCTCAACGTCTAAATCGACCAGAATCCCAGATATGACTTGAGCTCCGCCCGGCAACACTTGGAGTGCGCACAAGCCGACCAGCAGAAGGCCGCAAGCCTTGCTCAACACTACCTCCCCAACTCTCCACCGGTCGCCGCTTGCCACAGCGTCCGCACTTCGTCATCCGCGCCCGTCATCTCCCAGCGAATGAGCGTGAGCGGGATCATGCCGCGCGACAGGACCTCGTCGTGGAAGGCTCCAAGCTTGAAATCGTCACCGAGTTCCAAGGCCTGCTCGGACAGCATCTTCTCAAGCTGGATTTTTCCGATCATATATCCGCTGCCTGACCCAGGACGACGCAAATAGCCCTCCAGGTCGTAGCGACCGAGGTCTTCCTCCATGTACGGTACGAAGTCGATCATGTAGCGGTTCGCCTCGTCCAGGCTGAAGCTGCCGGCATGCATACTCGCCTCAGCATAGATCCGGCTCGCGCGCTTCATAAGCGCCACATAGAAGAGCTCGTCTGCTCGCGGCACGTCGCGGGTGAGCCCCGCCAGCACGAACATCTCCTCGATGTACGTAGCCCAGCCCTCCGCTCGAGAGCTGTCACCGTAACCGCGCCGAATGGGATTCTCGCCTGCCCTCGCCAACAGCCCGTCGAACCGGTGTCCAGGCACTGAAGCATGGATGTGGTTGTTGAGCGCGTTGCGGAACTGCAGTTCTTCCCAGAAGTGGCGATCGGTCAGAGCCCGCGGGCTCCAGAACGTGTCCGAATCGAAAGCGTCAGGGAGGTCGTCCGGGAGGGTCAGTAGCTCTTGCTCGCGAATCAGAGCAAGGGTTTGGCGTTCGGCCTCCCGTGTCCGCGCCTCGTGCTGCTCCGCCGAACGCGTCAGTTCGAGTTCAGGAAGACGAGCGTTTCGGTTGCGCACGATCTCGTACGCGGCACGGTATCTGTGGAACTCCCGCTCCCCGAGCAGCACGATGTCGGTCACGCCATACGGCAGCAGCCGCACGTTGCGGAAGTACCACTCCAGGTTGTCGCTCCCAATGCCGGCCGAGGAACGCATACCTGGCTGCTCCGCCACCAGCCAATCCCGGTAACCGACGACCGCTTCGAGGGCGGCCTCACAAGCTTGGGCATCCTGGGATTGAGACTCTTCGACGCGCTCACACAAATCCGCAAACCAGGCGATGGTCCCGCCGGGAGGCTCGTCGCGATACGGCTGCCCCTGCCCCACGCCGTCGAAGTTGTCGAGATGGAACATTGCCAGACCCGCGAGTTCGCCGGACGCATCGTCGAGGTTCGCCTCCGCTTGCC
>Ga0233439_10006510_pt1 | contig 10386 bp, 10 predicted proteins | sample SI_123_September_6_FD_182713 | JGI IMG/M metagenome (GOLD analysis project Ga0233439, IMG submission 182713) | Seawater microbial communities from Saanich Inlet, British Columbia, Canada - SI_123_September2016_100_MG | ecosystem: Environmental > Aquatic > Marine > Inlet | place: Canada: British... | reverse complement strand
TGAATAAGGATAAAATAAGATGAGTTGTAGATTATGTAGAGAAGATGCTGTTGTAGAGCTTATAGATTTTGGTAGGCAGCCAATCGTTCATCATCTATTGAAAACCAAAAGTGAAAGGTATGATAAATATCTATTTAGACTTGGTTTTTGCGAAATGTGTGGGTTTTTACAATTAATAGAATGCATATCTCCAGAAATTTTGTATAAAAATTATTTCACAATAAGCGGCTGGAAAAATCAACCTCATGTTCCTAGATTAATTGAGGTGTTGCAAGGTGTTTCTGGAGTTGATTTTGATCATTCAATTTTAGACATAGGGTGCAATGACGGTAGTTTTTTAATTGCTCTGGAAAATGCTGGATATGTGAATTTGCATGGGATTGAACCAACAATGGATTCTTTCAATATTGCTTCAAACAAGGGATTAAGCGTTTATAACGGTTTTTTTGGGGAAGATGTCGCTAAGAATACTTACGGAAAAGATAGGTTTGATATTGTAATTACAAGGCACGTTTTAGAGCATATCGTAGATTTAGCTGACTTTCTAAAAGGAATAAGTTTAATTATTAGAGATTCAGGCATTCTAATTATAGAGGTTCCTGATAGCGAGTGGAACTTGGATTACTTAGATTATGCACTTTGGGAAGAACATGTAAATTATTTTACAATTAATACACTTAGAATGTTATTAGAGACTTATGGCTTTAGCATAGTTCATTATGAGACTACTTTGTTTTCAGGGAAGGCGCTAACAGTTTATTGTGAGAAGAGACAAAAGACTATTAAAAATGTGCAATATGAGAATTATGATCTAAAAAAGATTCATAAATATGGAAAGAGTTGGCAGCCATTTAAGGAGAATTTACATAATTTTTTAGAAACAAGAAATAGACCTATCGTCATGTATGGTTGTGGCGCGAGGTCGTCAAATTTTATCAATTTCACAGAAATTCATAATATGGTTGATTTTTTTATTGATGACCAAGATGAAAAGCAAAATTTATATGTACCGGGGTGTAACTTAAAGATAACTCCGTGGCACGAGGCGTATTCTGAAAAATATACGATGCTTTTAGGGGTAAATACAGAGAATGAGTATAAAGTCATAGAAAAGCGCAAACTTCATATGTCTAATGTCTTCTCAACTACACCACCAAGCACTAATTTACCAATGTTTTGGAAAAATATAATATATGATTAATTTTTCTACTCAAAATAAAGAATCAGATGAGGTTTATCTTTCTAATGAAAAATTCATATCTATTAGCAACAGCGATATTGATAGGTTGATCAAGTTATCCATAAACACTAAAAGACAGCGCGTTAGGTATTGCATTCATCCTACACCAAGTGAGTCTGTGCATGAAATGTTCATTGTGCACCCAAAAGGAGCTTATGTACGTCCGCATAAGCATCTTAATAAGCCGGAATCAATGATGATTATAGAAGGAGAGGCTGATTATGTGGTATTTGATGGTGAAGGAAATATAAAAGAAAAGATTTCTATGGGTAGTTATCAATCTGGCAAACCGTTTTATCAAAGTACAAGAGTAGATGCATTTCATTCTTTAGTCATTCATTCAGAATGGTTAGTATTTTTAGAAGTTACACAAGGGCCGTTCAATATAGAAGATACAGTTTTTGCAAAGTGGAGCCCGATGGAAAGTGCAGGTGAAAAAAATAAAAAATTTATGCGAAAAGTTGAAGAGGGTGTTTAATGAGTGATTCGTATATAAGACAAAGTTGTAGGCTTTGTGATAGCAATAATATTAAGGTTGTACTGCCATTACAAAAAAGCCCATTATGTGATGCATATTTAGAACTACCAAAAAAGCAAAAGTTTTATAATCTGAATTTATGTTTATGTAACGAATGTGGTTTTTCACAAATTGATACTGTAATAGATCCCGAGATAATTTATAGGGATTATATTTATGTAACAACGAGCTCTCCAGGGCTTCAAGCACATTTTGAAAAGTATGCGTTAGAAGTTTGTAATTTCTTGAATTTAGATAAATCAAAATTAACTGTAGATATTGGAAGTAACGATGGTACATTGTTAAAAGTTTTTCAAAAGTTCAATCATAATGTACTTGGAATTGAACCATCTGTTAAAGCTGCTAGTAGCGCAAATGAAAATGGAATAGAAACACTTTCTGAGTTTTTTGATATAGGTCTAGCAAATGCAATAGTTGATCAATATGGCAAGGCAAGTTTAATTACAATTAACAACCTTTTTGCTAATGTAGATAATTTAAATGAGTTTGTTGAAGGCATCAATGTGTTACTCGATAGCAATGGAGTTTTGGTAATTGAGTCTTCTTATCTTTTGGATATGATAGACAATATGGTGTTTGATTTTATTTATCATGAACATTTATCATATTTTTCAATCCTCCCATTGGTTCGTTTCTTTAAACAGTTTGACATGCGGTTAATTCATGTAAATGAAGTTGGGACAAAAGGCGGCTCACTTCGTTATTATTGGGCAAGAAATAACTCTAAGTGGAACCCAAGTTTGAATGTTAAGGAGTTATCATTACGGGAAGTTAAGGCAGGAATAAATACAGAAAAATTTAAAGATTACGAGACTAGAATAGAGGCTGTAAAATTTCAACTATTAGAATTTCTAGAAAAACATAAAGAAGAGAAAATTGTCGGATATGGGGCATCTGCAACATCAACAACATTAATATCTCATTTTGAACTTCACAAGTATTTTTCTTACCTTGTAGATGATAATGTTGATAAAGTTAATACCTTTAGTCCTGGATATCATGTACCTGTATATAGTCCCAAAAAGTTAATTAACGACAAGCCAGATATAATAGTAATACTTGCATGGAGGTTTAAGGGTGAGATTATCAACAAACTAGATAATATTTTTTATGGTAATGTGGTCGTTCCTTTACCATACTTCAGTAAAGAGGAGTATTAAGTGCCAGTTAGTGTTGTTATAGGTGGAATTAGTGGTATAGGATCTGTTGTTGCAAAACATCTTGCTAATAGAGGCGATAAGATATATACAGTTTCAAGAAGTAATTCCACAGCTAAAAATCATATTAGTTGTGATATTTCTGCAGATTGCACACCAATTATTGATTGTGTTACGGATATAGATTACTTAATATTTACACATCGATATCGTGGAACTGACTGGAATGAAACGTTTGATGTTACTGTGAAAGGTGTGGATAACGTAATTCAAGCAGTTTCTAATAAGCTAAATAAAGATTCTTCAGTTGTAATTATTAGCTCTAATGCAAGTCATTTTGTATTAGAAGAGCAGCCAGCGGAATATCATTCATCAAGGGCTGCTCTTGATGGTCTTATGCGTTATTATGCTGTTGCATATGGAAATAAAGGGGTTAGATTTAATAGCATCCTTCCGGCTACGTTAATTAAACCAGAAAATATTGATTTTTTTACTAAAGATAATAAAGTTAGAAAAATGATTGAAAAAATAACACCATTAGGAAAAATGGGGAATGCTAAAGATATTGCTAATATTGTTGAATTTTTATGCTCCTCAAAATCATCATTTTTAACTGGTAATAGTTTTATGATGGATGGAGGCCTTTCATTGGTTGGTCAAGAGTCTATTGCAAGGAATTTATTAGGATACAAGCATAAAATATGAAAACAGCATTTGTTGACTTTTATACTAAATATAACGTTTCACCAGTTTCCCAGGACATCTCTGACCTGGGAAAACACTTCCAGAGAAGAGATGTGCTACTAAGAAGTCTTGGAATTCCAAGTGTACTTGTTCGTAATGCTGAAATTTTGGAATTTGGACCTGGATCCGGCCATAATTCAACATATATTGCCTCCTTAAAGCCTGCCAAATATTATCTTGTTGATGGTAACTTAAAAGGTGTTAAGGATACAAAAGAATTATTATCCGAATATGATATTGATGATTTAAAGGTAATACACTCTTTATTTTTAAAATACCAAAGTAATTCTTTATTTGATATAGTTTGGGCTGAGGGGTGCATTCCACATCAAAATGATCCAATTAATATACTAAAGCATTTATCTTCATTTACAGCAAAAAATGGTATTTTTGTCGCATCGACGAATAATGGTATTTCATATTTATCAGAAATGATTAGGAGAATTGCATCATTTATGCACCTGAATGACAATGATCTTTTTCAAGATAAAATAGATACAATAAGGCCATTATTAAAAGGTCATTTACAAAATTTGAAAGGAATGAGTAGACCTGTAGACGATTGGATTATTGATTCAATTCTTCAGCCACTACACCAGAGTAAGCTTTTTAGTATTCCTGATGCTATAGAGACGTTAAAAAAAGACTATGATATTTATAGCACATCCCCTAAGTTTATTTCTGATTGGCGCTGGTATAAGGAAGTTATTGGAGATGGTAAAGAGTTTAATCAGCTGGCACTTGAATGTTATTATAAAAACAACCTCAATCTAATTGATTATCGCTATGAATTTAAATCTCATTCGGCGGAGTTTGGCCAGAAATTAGAAACCCTATGCTCTGAAATATGGGACACTATGTGCTTAATTCAAAATGGTAAATCTTCAAAAATAAATATTTTTATAGAGAAGGTAAATGATGTGTCCAAATTAATTAAGAAGAAGGCACCAGAAACATCAAGGGCGATTGTTGAATCATTACACTGGCTGGAGTGTGGCGCTCCTATAAGTAAAGAGTTAGAATACCTCCCAAAATGGTGGGGTCGTGGGCAGCAATATGTTAGCTTTATTAAAAAGTAATAAATAAACCTTCACTAATACCAACTTTGAACAATTATTTTGTGAGCATAGATTGAAATTTATATTTAATGATAAATTAAGTTCAAAACTATTACTTAATTTACTGCATTCAATTTGGGCAATTCCTTGCGTACTTATAATTCGATTGTTACGCCCTATTATTTTGATTCGAATAGGCACCTTTTTTTCTGGCAGGATTGGTCATTTTGTAATAGATGCTGGAATGCAGTGGGCTGAGCGACAAAAATATAACCATAGAATAATTGATTTGTATTGGCTTGATGAACCAATATCAAATAAACAATGGGCAACAATGGTTTGTCGCAACTTCCTTGTTTTTTCATGGGTTTCGCATTTAGGTAGATGGAATCGTTTAATTCCTGGTGGAAAGGCGAACTATAGGCCTTCTAGTGTTACTGGTTCCAGAGATATCAACGGAATAATGGAGAACTATAATATCCAATTTGAATTTCTTCCAGAAGAGATGGATAAAGGAAGGTTGTGGCTAAAAGAACAGGGCTGGAAAGAAGGACAAAAGTTTGTTTGTCTACAAGTGAGGGATTCAGCTTATCTTGGTTTTGAAGAATGGCATACTCAGTATGATTGGAATTATCACAGTTATCGAGATTCTGATATCGATACATATAACCTAGCAATAAGATGGTTAGCAGACCAGGGAGTATGGGTGCTGCGCATGGGAAAATCGGTTAATAAAAGGGTTTCGATTAAACACCCTAGAGTGATAGACTACCCCTTTCATCCAGAGAAGAACGATTTTCTTGATGTGTGGCTATTCGCAAATTGTGACTTGTGTATTAGTACGGGAAGTGGGCCTGATACAATCAGTGATGTGTATAGGAAACCGATTATCTTCTTGAATTTCTTACCACTTTTTGAAATGTGGTCATGGAGTAAGACTTTGAACTACCCAAAACATTTAGTTTGGGAGAAGACAGGAAAACCACTAACACTAAACGAGCACTTGGAGTACAAATTTAGTCATACAGAACAATACGAGAATTCTGGTATAAAAATAATTAATTTATCAAAAGAAGAAATTCTTGCTACAGTTGAAGAGGGGTGGAAGCGTCTTGAAGGAACTTGGGTTGATACTAAGAATGACATAGAAGAACAGAAGAAATTTTGGAGTGTGTTAATTAATCATAAATATTTTTCAAGATATCATGGATATATACATAAAAAATCTAGAATAAGTACGGTTTTTCTAGATAAAAATCTCCATGAATAGTTGGTTGTCTTTTAGTCAAGATTAGTACAAAAATTGGTATGAAAAGTTTTTTTCGTTTTGCTGTAGTAGGAGGGATTACAACAATGTTGTCCTATTCTGTTTATTCATTACTAATTTATTTTGAGATTGTATATTACCTTTCTTCATTTTTTTCTAACGTAATTGGGTTTATATTTAATATTCTTATTGTCAGACTATATGTTTTTAAGGTTAAGATAAAAATTTCTCTAGCAGAGATAAGATTATTGACTTTAATATGGATTGTTGGAGTTGTAGCTCATATTTATATAATCAAGTTTTTATATATCTATGGTATTAATTATTATTTGGGTGGTATTGTTGCAACTGCATTTATTTTATTTTGGAACTATTTTTCAAGGAAACAGTTTTATAAAAAAAGCGCTACACAGAAGATTTGAAATAGAGGTAAAAACTATATGAATAATGATAAAACAAATTTACATAAAGAGATAGTAGAAATAATAGCTCCTGTTTACAATGAAGAAAAATTAATTAATGGATTTTTTGATAAGGTTAAGTCGATACTAGATAAGGTGGATATTGAATGGTGCATTACATTTATAAATGATGGAAGTACAGATGAAACTCGTGAAAAACTGGATACCTTGGCTGATCTTTATTCAGAAGTTAAAGCTGTACATTTGTCTAGAAATTTTGGCAAAGAAGCAGCATTAACTGCTGCTTTTGATCTTTCATCGGCAGATGCAGTTATTCCAATGGATGTGGATCTTCAGGACCCGCCAGAAATACTTCCAAAAATGATTAATGCATGGAGGGATGGTTCCGAAATTGTTACAGCTGTTAGAAAAAGCCGTAAGGATGAAAATTTATTAAGAACGTTTGCAACAAATATCTTTTACAAGGTTTTTTCAAGGCTAGCAGGATTTGATGTTATTAAAAATGCTGGTGATTTTAGATTGTTCGATAAAAGAATTGTTAGTGTTATAAAAAATATAAGAGAAAAAAGAAGATTTATGAAAGGAATTTTTTCTTGGATCGGATTTAATAACAAGATAATTTATTTTGATAGACCTTTAAGGGTTGATGGTAGTTCTAAATGGGGCTTTTTGAAATTAGCAGGTTATGCCTTTTCAGGATTGACAGATTTTAGCCCCTTTCCGTTGAGAGTTTCTACAATAATGGGAGTATCTATTTCTTTATTGTCGTTAATATATGGGGTGATAATTATTATAAAAACTGTTATTTATGGAATTGATTTGCCTGGATATCCATCTTTGATGGTTGCCATACTTTTTCTTGGTGGGGTCCAACTCTTATTCATGGGGATAATTGGAGAGTATTTGTCTAAAATACAAGATGAGGTCAAAAATAGACCAATTTATATTGTAGACTCAATATCAAAAAAAACAAATTAAGATTAATTCTAGGATTGTCTTATGTCGCAATATTTATTAATAATAGAGGATTCCAGTGAAAACCGTAAGTAATAATTTTGTGACTATATCGGCAGTTGAGTTTTCGACAGTTTTATTTTTTCTGATATTGGTATCAGGTTTTTATTATTATTTTGATCCTAATACGATGCTTAAGTTTGAGGTCTTTCCTTGGGATGCCTCATCATATAGATCTTTAGCAGAGAGCCTTCATTTTGGTGAAGGTACAATTTACGAGAGAAATCCATTTTCTTATAGAATACTATTTCCATGGTTATATGGATATATTCACAATATTACGGGGATTTCTTACATTTATTCAAGCCTTGTGCTTAATTTATTTAGTTCATGGGTTGTTTTAATGCTTTCGTATGTATTATGGAGAAGGTCAAATTGCAGTCGAGTTATCTCTTGGGCAGGGCTAATTTATTTTTCCATACTTTGGATAGGACCTATTCGATACTCAATATTTTATCCTGGGGGGAGCTTTGCATTTGATATTTTACTGATTGTTATATTTTTTTTAATCGTGACCTATGATCGGAAAAGAAATTTATTTATTACATTAATGAGCCTGATTGTAATTTTTATGTTATCACTAGGAAGGGAAACAATTACTTATATGACATTGTTTGTTACTATAGTGCATATACTTACCAAAGTAATCAAATATAAAACAAAATTAAATAGTGAAATTTTATTGAAAGTTTTTTCAGAATTAGAGAAAAGGGATACACTAAAACTGGTATTAATAAGTATTTCCTCTATTCTAGGGTATGTTTTTGTTCGAACCATAGTTTATGGACAAGGAAATCAAGGGATAGCTTTTGATAATATTATAACTTTTGGTTGGTTTCATCTACATATAGCGGAATTTATCTACCCTTATTTCTATGCATTTGGCACTATAGCACTAATAATATCTTCAATGCTCTTATTAAAAAAAATGAGAATCAGACTATACGATGAATTCTTAAAGTCTATAGAAAATTTTGATATTCTATTTTTAATTTGTATTTGCGCAGTTATATTTAGTACATTTGGGGGAACTGACTCAGATCGATATTTACTTTGGTTTTTCCCTTTTTTTTCTTTATTTGCGTTAAAAGGCCTTACGGTAATATTGACATTAGATAAAAAATAGGCATATTGGCACTATTGTTTTTTTCTGCCCTATTTAGTAGTCGTTTTTATGTGCCTTCAACTCCGTACTTCTTCTTTCCTGGTAGTGCGTATTCTTCACAAGCTAATATAAAAACAAATTATGATCCATCTTTGTATTATGGACCGTCATTTATGGAGAGATTTAGACTTCCTTTGAAAAAAGTTCCGTCTAATGACGTCATTGCTCTTGGAATAAAAAGTGAATCATTAGATAAAATTGATCTATCGCCGCAAATTCCAACGTCTATTTTAAAGGAATCACCAGGCAATTCAAAACATTGGTTTAAGAATCATTATAAATATGAAATAAATAATATACCTTTCCCTTTGGGATTCTCTCACAATCAATTTGAGTTATTTGCTGCACATCCATCATATGGAGGGGTGCGAATAAGAATCTATTTACTCTTTCAATGGCTGGTTATTTTTGTCTTAATGGTTACTTTATTAAATAAATCGAAAAATAGTATATATTGCAAAGAGGGGAGTATAAACTATAAAAAATAAGCCATATAATAAGGTCATAGTTGCTGGATCTACTGGATTTATAGGAAAAACTCAAGTACAAAAATTACGATCACTTGGCGTACAGGTGTTAGCACTTTCTCGGTCGAATGTTGACATTACTGATCGCGAGGCAGTTAGGTGGAGTGTTAACTCATTTGCGCCTGAGGTCATCTTTAATTTATCTGCATATGGGACATTTAGAGGTGAGAGTGATTTTGGGCGTATGATACAAGTTAATGCTCTCGGTACTTTACATTTGTTAGATGCTGCTGTAGAGAGTAACTGTCGTTGTTTTGTAAAATTTACTAATAAGTCAGTTGAGTGGAGTAATAAAAAAATATGTTTAATTTACACCTAAAAGAATATGAATTTAGGTTTAATCACAGAGGTAAATATATGTATCAAATTCTGCTTAAATTATTTAGAGACGAACCTTCAATTAAAGTTATCTTGACCCTAATTTAATATATGAGATGTAAATTTTGCAATACCAAAATTAAAGAGCCTTGTTTTGACTTAGGAAGTACTGCTGTATCTAATGATTTAATCATTCAGGAAAAATTGAATCATTCAGAGAAGATTTATCCGTTGGTTTTTTATGTTTGTCCCAAATGCTTTTTAGCTCAGACAGAGCAATATCAGAAAGGCTATGAAATATTTAGTGATGATTATGTTTATTTCTCGTCTTGTTCATCGTATTGGTTAGAGCATTCTAAAAGATATGTGGAAAATGTTATAGATAAATTAGGTCTAGACGATCAATCTTTTGTATTAGAAATTGCTTCTAATGATGGATATTTATTAACTAATTTTGTAGAAAAAAACATAAGGTGTTTAGGGATAGAGCCTACAAGAAGCACAGCCCTTGAGGCAATGAAAAAAGGTATTCCAACTATCGTAGATTTTTTTAATTTAGAATTAGCTGATATACTTATAAAAGATGGGCATAAAGCAGACTTGATAATAGCAAATAATGTTTTGGCACACGTGCCAAATATTAATGATTTTATTGCTTCATTTAAGAAAGTATTGAAAAGAAATGGCACAATAACTATTGAAGCTCCACATTTACTAAATTTAATTGAAGAAAACCAATTTGACACAATATACCATGAGCATTTCTTTTATTTTTCAGTTTTTAATCTCATTAATATTTTTAAAGAACACGATTTATCAATATACGATATTGAAGAATTAAAGACGCACGGGGGATCAATTAGATTATATGTAACTCATACTAATAGTAGTATTGATGCGAATAGCGATAAAAGAAGTGTACATGAAGTATTAAAT
>Ga0233439_10006509_pt1 | contig 10386 bp, 16 predicted proteins | sample SI_123_September_6_FD_182713 | JGI IMG/M metagenome (GOLD analysis project Ga0233439, IMG submission 182713) | Seawater microbial communities from Saanich Inlet, British Columbia, Canada - SI_123_September2016_100_MG | ecosystem: Environmental > Aquatic > Marine > Inlet | place: Canada: British... | reverse complement strand
ATGAAACACAATATGTTTTTGCAAAACCTCTTTGAGAAATAGCAATCCAAATTAAGTGTAAATTTCAAAATGTTCTTGGACACGTGGCTCAGCTTGGATAGAGCAAGCGCTTGCGGAGTGCTAGGTCATCGGTTCAAATCCGATCGTGCCCGCTTTATTTACTTATTTTGGTAATCTGATGAAATTTCATTTATTCTTAAATAATATTATTTTTCAATATAATGATGAGCCGTCAAGATTTTGATTCTTCTTTAATTTTAGTCGAAGATATTATGACTAAAGCAATAATTTCTGTCAATACTGAAACTACTGTATTTCAAGTAGCAAAAATGATGGAACAAAGTGGAATCGGTGCTGTCCTTGTTAAGGAAAATGGTCATCTTAGTGGTATTATTACTGATAGAGACTATGCAACAAAGATTGTATCTCATAACCTTCCATCTGATACACCTGTGTCTGCAGTAATGTCTTCTCCTTTGATCACCATAAATTACAATGAATCCATTTCTGCAGCAGCAGAAAGAATGACTAATAAAAAAATTAGAAAACTTGCAGTAACTAATAATGGAAATATAGTTGGATTAATTACCTCTACTGATCTAGTTACCCAACTTACGAAATAACTAAAACGTTTTTGTTTTTCTAAGAAACACTGTCACTGATATCATGTAACATGTAGTTGCAATAACTTCAGAAATTATTGATGCCAAGTATGGCTCAATTCCTATTTCTAAAAAATAATACAAACTTGGCCATCTGACCCCTAGGTATATTATTTCTCCAACACCAAATGATGAAATTAACTTTAGTAATTCTTTCTTAATTACTTTTGATTCCATAGTTTTGTATCTTTTTCTATTGTCTATGTAAAACAAACTTGAAAATAATCCAAAGTAAATGATATATCCAATAACTATTGTTATAGTTGTGGTTTGGTAGTTTTCATAATCTGCTAATAATTGAGCTGCTACTGCAGATAATGATGCTGAAGCAATAAAACAAATAATGAAATTTCTATTAATTTGAAGTAATTGCTGATTTAATTTCATATTTTTTTTGATATTTTACAACTAATATTCCATATCAATTATTGGATTAATGATGAAAAAAAGATGTGAGTGGGCAAAAAATGAGCCTAATCTAACATATCATGATAACGAATGGGGTGTGCCTGAACATAATGATCAAAAATTATTTGAATTTTTAATTTTAGAAGGTGCTCAAGCTGGGTTATCTTGGACTACAATTCTTAATCGTCGTAATGGGTACAGAGATGCTTTTTCTAATTTTGATGTCCTTGTTATTTCTAAATATACTAAAAATCATATTGAAAAATTAGTACAAAATAAGGAAATTATTAGAAATAAACTAAAAATAAATTCTGTAATCAATAACGCAAAAAAGTTTATTGAAATTCAAAAGCAATTTGGATCTTTTGATGAATATGTGTGGTCATTTGTTAATCATAAAACTATACAAAATAAATTCAAAAAACACTCTGATTTACCATCACACACTGATATTTCTGAAACTTTGAGTTGTGATCTCAAAAAACATGGATTCACTTTTGTTGGACCTACAATTTGTTATGCATTCATGCAAGCGGTGGGTATGGTAAATGATCATACTGTTGATTGTTTTAAATTTTTAAAATAATTTTTGATCATTGTTAATTAAAAATTACAATTTTCTATAATGATCATAGATAAATTTGAGAGAATCATTAGATATTAATGACAAAATTATATCCAATGGTCGAAAAATTAATTGTAGAGGCTAAAAATAAATTAGAAAAAAGAAATGAATCTCTACAAAATTCTATCGACGATTTTGAAAAAGAACTTCCAAAACATGAATCTTTTCAAACTTCTAAAGACATGCTTACTTCCTATATTGGGATATATCAAAATGAAATTAATGCAAATAGGAATATTTTAGAAATATTGGGTAAGGCTGATGAAATTCTTCTTAGGTATGATTTAGAGAATTAATTTATCTTTTTTTTAATTGAATTTTTTGTTTAATGTCATCATATTTGTTCAATGGAACTATTTTGACTATGCTTGTTGATGCTATTCCTGTATCTATACAGAGTTTTTCTATGTCATGAGCATGTATTGCATCAATAATTATTATCCATTGATGTTCTAATACTGACATGTAAAATTCAACAATTTTGTTAATGTTGTATTTTTTCATTTCTGCATCTAATTGCCCTTTGAGTTTGAGAAATGTCTCCTTACTTGATTCATTATTCATTGGGCATGATTCTGGACTATGTGTGGCAAAAACTCCAAATAGCATAATTGATTTTTTAATTACTTCTATTTAATCGATTTTCATAGTTCATTCTAATCTAAATGCACAAATTAATTTCAAAAATTTAATATTTCGAGTAATTTTAATAAAAATGAAAACATGGTCAATGAAAAGTCTTTTGCAACTTCTTTATCTTGTATGGATGGTAGAGTCCAACTTCCTATGATTAATTTGATAAAACAAAAATACTCTGTAGATTATGTTGACACAATTACTGCTCCTGGCATTGATAAAGTAATTTTTGATGGTAATATTGAATCTATTAAAAAAAGTGTAATTATTTCTGTATCTAATCATAAATCTTCTCATATTGTTATTTCTGGTCATTTTGGATGTGCTGGAAACCCTGTTTCTGAAGAAGAACATTTTACTCATATTAAAAAAAGTGTAGAAATTGTAAATTCTTGGAATTTAGATGCTGATGTAGTTGGTGTTTGGATTGATGAAAATTTTGTTCCTCATTTAATTTGATTTTATTTCTGTGTCTCTAGCCATAAATCATACAGTGTTCACATTCGCACACTTCTTGTTCTTTTGATTTTTTTAGACATTTTTTGTGTTGACCTGCTTGACATTGAACACACACTTCTTCGATATTTTCTACTTCTGTATATTTTTTAGATTGATCAAATCCAAAACCTCCATCTTGTGGTCCTACCATGTGTTTTCTTTTGTTTATGTAGTATTTCTAGTTCACTAATTTAATACACGTTTGATAGTGTCTTGCAATTCAATTTTATTTTCCTCAATTATTCCTCTGATTTCAAAAGTATCTACATATCCTCCTGCTGATGCACGTGTTGCTTTAAGTAAATAATGTAATGCTCCTTCTTCAATTTTTCCAACATAATATCCGTATAGAAAATCTAATTCATCACTACATTTCCAAATTTTTTTAATATTTGGAAATGTTTGTTCAATTTCTGAAGGAATTTCTTTAATTCTTCTTTTGATGTAGTTATCTAATGATTTCCTAATTGTGGAGTCTTGGAGCAATTCTATTTTTACTTGTTAATTGTTACTTTTTAGTCCTTATTTCCTGTATCTTTTTTTTCATCATCCACGTTATCCCACATGTGCATTGTACCTCTAATCATAAATGATCCTACAATTATGGCAACTATTCCTCCTACTATGAAGACAAATAATTTCCCAATATCTTTGATACTTACCAATGTAATTTCTTTACTGTTATTCTAATTATAATTGTCTGACTTAATCAATTAGATTCAATAATGAGTTTATTTTTTTTGAAATATGACTAAAAAACAGCAAGTTGTTGCATGGATTGCAATGATTGGAGGCGGTATTGGATTTTTCTTCTTTTCTATTGAAATGGCAGAATTCATGCGTTAAAGCATATTCGATATGTTTGAGACTAATGCCATCCGCTACAAGATATTCTATTAAAATAATCTAATTTAGATTACTCTTGTTCTGATTGAAAAAACATTTTTCTGTCTTTCCTTTCTTTCTTTATTATCCAAATTGATATTATCATTGAAACAGATCCCAGAACTAACCAAAAAATACCTGATGTTTGAATGAATAATAATAGTAGCGTTAATCCAATTGAAAGTAATCCATATCCAATTATAATTTGACCATAATTTTTGCTGAACATATGTGATATCTCTAATTAGAATGATATTTCCACATTTCACCAATAAACTCACATTCTCTACACATGTAAATTAAATTTCCATATGCTTGAGTGTGTTGTCTTTCCCATTGCATTAATCCTGAACATTTTGTACATGGTTTAGTTGGTGGATGTATATTTTTCATATGATCTCGTAATTCCTCATGATCATCAAAGGGTTTGTTACATGCGTCACATCTTTCTTTCTTCTTTCCAAGTAATCCCATGATATTCTGTTAAATGTTCCACTAAAAAAAGACACTCTATCGTATTTTGATGTGATTTGTTCAATAATACTCAAAATTAATTACATTCAATTTGTTTGAAATAATGTTGTCAATTATTACTCCTGAAATTAGGGCTTTTTTAAATACTCAAAAATTAGGTTTTGTTGCTACTGTTTCTTTAGATGGGAAACCCAACATCTCTCCAAAAGGAACTATAATTCCATGGTCTGAAAATCTTCTTGCATTTGCAGATATTCGTTCTCCTGACACTGTGATGAATATTCAACATAACCCTTTTGTGGAAATAAATGTCATTGACCCTTTATCCCGTAAAGGCTATTTGTTTACTGGAACTGGTAAGATAATTACAGATACCATAATGTATGCTGATATTCTTAATCACTATCGACGTAATGGAATATTGAGCCCAATTAATTCTATTGTCATAGTGTCTATTTCATCTATTTCTAAAGTTCTTTCTCCTCTTTATGATCTGGGTAAAACTGAGGAAGAAATAAAATTTAAATGGAAAAAATATTTTAATGATTTGTAATCTAATGATTTAATTTATTGATGATTTAATTTTATTTAATTCTTGACGTGTTTTCTTATGTGCTTCTCTTTCTTCCTCGAGTAGTCCTTGTATTTCTTCTAATTCCTTTTGTGCTGTAGTTAATTTAGATTTTAATGATCCTACAACTACACTTGCTGCTTCTATTATGCCTGCATTTGTTTTTTCACTAACTTTTGTTCCTTTGATATCTTTTTTTTCTTTTGGTGTTAGAATACTTGTATCTTGAAATTGATCTTTTTTATCTAATTCTTCCTTGGCATTATATAATCTGGAGTTAGCCTCTTCCAATTCTTTTCCTACTTCTACTTGTTGTTTTCTAATTCCATGTAGAGATGATTGTCCTTTTGTAATCTGTTCTTTAATTTCATCATGTTCTTTTGTCATTTTATTCAACTCTTCTTTGATTCTTTTGAATTCTTTTTCAGTTTTATTGAATTCATTAATTGATTTTGTATCTTTAATTTGTTGAGAATTTTTAATTTTTTCCCTTGTTTCTCTGTACTCTCTTTGTACTATGTCCAGTTCCATCTTTTTTTGGTTAAATTCTTTCTTTATAGACATCAAATTACTAACTGTCGTATCGTATTCTTCTTTGACCGTTTGAATTTTTTCTGTAATTTTTACAATTTCTTCTTGTTTTATTCTAAATTCATTTTGTAGATTTTCTACTTCTGTTTCTAATTCTTCTTTTAAAATTGATTCATCATTTTTCTCAATTTCTACTTCTTTCTTTTTACCAAAAAATCCCATTGTTTTTAACCTATTTTTCCAAAAAATGAACCTTTCTTTACTAACGTTTCACTCTATTTCTGACAAATTTTAGATAAAATCCAATCCCTCCAATAGCTATTCCTCCAACCCACACTATGACGCTCAAACTTTTTGGAACAATTGCTTCTTGTGGTCCTATGATAAGCATTAATGCACCTAAAATAATTAATGCAAATCCTCCACTGTTTCTACTTTTATTGTGTTCTCCGTGAACCATGATTAAATATACTCTGATAATGTTTTGGCTACTTGTTTTCTTCCAATGTCTGTGATAAATGGGCCTATTTTTGGTCCTCTAGATGTTCCTAGAATTATTTGGTATAGTATTTTAAAGAAATCTTTTGGTTGGACATCATTTGATTTTGCAATTTGATATATTGTATTTTGAATATCTTCTGGTTCTTCTTCTTCCTGTAATGTTGTGATTAATATTGATAATGCCTTTTTAGCTGTATCATCTAAACTTACTTCTGTTTTTTCTTGTTCGTCAAACTCATCTGAGTAATTTCCTGCAATCTCAATTAATTTTTCAATCTCTGTTTCTGGATTTTTTATTACACCATAATCAATTAATTTTTTCATTACTCTTTCATTTCTATTTTCTTTGAAAATTTTTGTTAGTTCTATTAATAATCTATAGTTTACATGAATGCTTGACTGCTTTGGTGGATTAAGTAAATTCACATATTCATATAACCCTTTTAATTTTGTTAGTTTTGCTTGATTGTCTACTTTGATTCTTCCAAAGTATGTGTCTTCGAGTTCATTGTATTCGTTCATCAAACCTGGTATGTCGTCAAATCCTAATTCTCTTGCACCTGTAATTCTTTTGTATAGTAACAATAGAATTGATTTTGAATTTCCAAATTCTAACCATTTTTGTGCTGTAATTACATTTCCTAATGATTTTGAAATTTTCTTTCCTCCTTTATCTAGAAACATTTCATATTTTACATGATGAGGATGTGGAACTTCTAAAATTTCATCTGCTACCCAATCATTTACTTTTACTGAGTCCATGATGTCTTTTCCATATGCTTCAAATCTAATGTCAAATGCAGACCAACGTGCTGCAAATTCTACTTTCCAGGCTAATTTGCCAAGATCTTTTGTAATATCTGCTTCTCCTTTATGACCACAACCTTTGATCATCTTTGAGCCAATTTCTGTATCATGACAATTGTATTTTACTTTCTTTTCATCACTTAGATATTCTGTAGCTTCTGCTGTATAGAGTCTGTTACATTCTGCACATACTGGAAAATATGGTAAATATTTTTGATATTTTTCTTGTCCTACTAATTCTGAAATTGCATTTCCTATCTTTGTACTGTTTTGTAATATTGTATGTATGTGATCTTTTAACAATCCTTGTTTGTATGTGTCTATGGCTCTTCTAAATTCATATTTTATTCCAACTTTATCTAATCCGTCTAAAAGAATACTGCTCATATGCATTCCGTATGAATCATGACATCCATAGGGATCCGGTATTAATGACACTGGTTTTCCAATATGTTCTTCTAACCCAAACTCTTGCATTCCTTCTGGAACTTTTCTTAATCCATCTAGATCATCTGAATATGCAATTAATTCTGATTTGTATCCTTGATTTTCTAATGCTAGTTTTACTCCGTATGCTCTGACTGCATCTCCTAAACTTCCAATGTGTGGAATTCCTGAAGCACCTAAACCACTTTCTACTCTTATTAGATCTAAATTTCTTCCAAGTTTTTTTTCACGTTCAATTAATTCTGCTGCTAATTTGTCTATCCATGTTCCTTTACCGATAATTTTTTCTTCTGACATTTCTTTTCACTAATTCAATATTTTTGACATGTATGGCCCATATAACGAATACCCTATTTTTTGATAATACTCTCTTGTACCAATTGCACTGATAACTAGTATTTTCTTTGCATCAAACTCTTCTTTTGATATTTTCTCTGCTTCTTTCATCAAATTTTTTCCTAGTCCTGAATGTTGGATTTCATCTGTTTCTTTTTCACCTAGTTTTAATGATTTTCCATATACATGAATTTCTCTAACTATGCATGTATCTTCATTAATTTCGTCCCTATGTGCTTCACTACTTGGTTTTCTCAATCTCAAAAATCCATAAATTGATTCATTTTTGTCCTCATATGACAAGAATACTTCTTTTCCTCCAGAAGAGTCATAGTCTATTCTGTTCAATTTTATATCTTCACTGTCTGTTTTTTTATCTGTTAATCCTGCTTCTCTACATCTAATACATTTACATGATAATCCTTGTTTTGCAAGATTTTGATGTACGATTTGTCTCAGGTTACCTGATTTTGGTCCTGCTATGATTTCTTTTGGTGAAATTTCTCTTTGTACTCTCATAATTCTCACCCATTTTGGAATGTTCTTTTTTGCTTCTGTTAATACTTTGATCATATCTTCATCTGAATATGGGGTGTATTTTCCTTCTTTGTATTCTTCATACAATGGTGTATTTTCAATTACTAGTGATGGATAAATTTTCAACATATCTGGACGTAATTGTGAGTCTGAAAATAATTTCTTAAAATCTGCAATGTCTCCTTCTGGTGTCATGGTAGGTAATCCTGGCATCATATGTGCAACAATTTTGTATCCTGCATCTTTTGAAATTTGAAATGATTCTATTACATCATTATAATCATGTCCTCTATTGATGATTTTGTAAACTCTTTCTTGTAATGATTGAACTCCTATTTCGACTCTTGTAATTCCGTAACTTAACATTAAATCTACATGTTCTTTTTTACAGTAATCTGGTTTTGTTTCAATTGTAAACCCTACATTTCTTATTTCTGCGTGTTCGTTATTTGATTTGGCTTCTTCTAAATTTTCTGAATCTATTCCATTTTGTGCATCATAACAAGATTTGATGAAATTTTTTTGATAATCTTTTGGCATAAACAGAAAAGTTCCTCCTACAATCACAATTTCCATTTTTGATGGATCGTGACCAAATGCAATTAATTTTTCAATTTTTGATGTAATCTGTAATTTTGGATCAAATTCATTTTGAATCGCATTTAATGATGATGGTTCTTTTCCTGTGTAACTATTTGGAGAATTAAATTCAATCCCTCCTGGACAATATGTACATCTTCCATGTGGACATGCATATGGTTTTGGCATTAATGCTACCACTGATACTCCTGATGCTGTTTTAGCTGGTTTTCTTATCAACACTTTTTTTAATTTATCAAAGTCTGAATTATTTGCCATTGATAGTATTTCATAATTTTTTGGAATTCTTTCTAATGCATATTTTGTACAAATTTTAATAATTTCTTCTTTGACTTGTTTTTTAGTTGGTTGATTAATTGTTAAAAGGTTCTTTGTGATTTCAGTACATGCTTTAGATAATTCTGGATCTAGTTTATTCATAATTATTAATGAAATATCTCTGTTAAAATTTATTCTGATTTTTGTTCTACTGTTTTATTTGATTCATTATTGTCGTTTTTCTGCTCTTTTCTATACTCCATTTTCAACCAAATTGGTGTGATGATTGTTGTTACTGCTACCATGATTACTATTGTTGAGTATACTTCTGATGTGAGAATTCCTGCTGTAACTCCTACACCTGCAACAATTAATCCTACTTCTCCTCTTGAAATCATGCCAATACCTACTCTCATTCCTTGTGCCTTACTTTTCAAAAAGAACATTGCAGGTAATCCACAACCTCCCAATTTTGTTACAACTGCAATTACAATAACTACGGCACTTATCATTAAAATCTCAAAATTAACTGCTCTCAAGTCTACTTGTGCTCCAATGATTGCAAAGAACAATGGTGCAAAAATTAATCCTATTTTTCCAATATAGTTTTCAATTTTCTCAAATACTTTTGTGGTTGACAATGCCATTCCTACCGCAAACGCCCCTACTATCGGCGATAGTCCAATAGAGCCTGCAAGTGCTGCTGCACCAAAGAAAGACGCTGTTGCAATTCCTTCTACACTGCCTTTTGCTTTCCATAATCTTGGTGTAATTATTTTTGGTATTACTACAACTGCAACTACTAGCATTATTACGAAGAATCCTAATACTTTCAAAATTGTAATTGTAACTTCTGTAATGTCTATGTTATCTACTCCTCCATCTGATCCTGCAATTGATGATACCACTGATAATACGGCAATTGCTAAGATGTCGTCTACTACTGCGGCACCAATGATTAATCTAGCTTCTGGAGTTTTAATTTTTCCAAATTCACTTAAGACTTGAATTGAAATTGCAATACTTGTTGCTGTAAGTGCTGTTGCAATTAACATTGATTGTAATGCATCAAATCCAAACATTTGGAAAACTACTAATCCTGCAAAAAATGGAACAACCACTCCCAACGTTCCTACTGTAAACGACGCTTTTCCTCCTTTGAGAAATTCTTTTGGTGTCATTTCTAATCCTGCCATAAACAGAATCACGATTGCACCCATTTCTCCTAGTATTCTAATTTCATCATTTATCTGAAGTAATTGCTTTCCATCAATTACAAAAAACGCCCCTAATGCAAATGGACCAACAATCATTCCTGCTAATAATTCGCCTAACACAATTGGAAGTTTTAATCTGAGGAAAAGCTCTGCCATTAATTTTGCTGCAAAAAGTAGTATTCCTACACCAATTATTGTTTCAATAAAATGGGCATCACTCATTGCTATCTAGTAAAATCAAAGAAATCTGTAATATAAGATGATACCAAGCTAAAAATTATTTTATTGTTGTTAAATTAAGCAATTTTTATTGAGTTTACTGAAACTCCTTTTTTAGAAATTACTTGACCTATTTGCTGGCTTTTGATTTTGTGTTTTTTAAATATTAATTCA
>Ga0233439_10006508_pt1 | contig 10387 bp, 7 predicted proteins | sample SI_123_September_6_FD_182713 | JGI IMG/M metagenome (GOLD analysis project Ga0233439, IMG submission 182713) | Seawater microbial communities from Saanich Inlet, British Columbia, Canada - SI_123_September2016_100_MG | ecosystem: Environmental > Aquatic > Marine > Inlet | place: Canada: British... | reverse complement strand
GGTATCGGCATGGACCGGATGGTCATGCTACTGACCGGACAGAACAACATCCGTGACGTGATCCTCTTCCCAACCCTACGTCCCGAACAATTTGGGGAATGACACAATGCACTTGGACGAGGGTCTTGATTTTCAGCCAGATTTTGCCAAGTTGAACGGCCTGATGCCTGTGGTGGTTCAGGATGCCCAGTCTCAAGAAGTGCTGATGCTGGCCTATGCGAATCAAGAGGCCCTGTCACTCACACAAAAAACGGGGCTGGCTCACTACTATTCTCGTTCTCGTGATCAGCTTTGGCAAAAGGGAGAGTCGTCGGGACACATTCAAAAAATTTGTGAGATCCGGATTGACTGCGATCAGGATACGCTGATGTACTTAGTGGAGCAGCAGGGCCCAGCTTGCCACACGGGGAGACAAAATTGCTTCTATCGCAAGGTGGTAGGTCCGCAGTTGGAGTGGTCTACAGAAGCAGGGTTGAGCGGAGAGACGAACTAAGGATGAAAACCGCTTTGCAGAAGCCTCTCATACTCAGTTTGTCAGATGTGGGCTGAGGGTCTGTTGCAAAGAAACGTAGAGCCAGTGCAACGCCAGTTGCTCCTTGCGTTGCTGCAGTTGTTGCAGTGAGCGTTCGATGCCTTCCAGCGCCTGCTCTCGCTGTCGGTTGACTGCTTGAACCCGCTGTTGTTCTGTAAAGATAACGCTGACCAGTTGCTCTAGGTGTTGTCGACTGTGAGTAGTGACGATCCAGTTGCCATTCTGTGCATAACTACAATAGGTGTTAATGTCCAAGCGGAGTAGATCATCGGATTCCCGGTAGTCGTTTGGGTTGACCCAGAGCCGCTTGGGAACATTGCCCAGACTCCGCATCATCTCCGCAACAATTTCTTCTTCTTCACACCATAACAGGACTTGCCGGCCGTTGAATTCAGCAGGATTTCGAGCAACTTCCTCCCAAGGTAGACTCCTACCCAGTTGCTCAACCAACTGTCTTCCCACTATGGCGACTCGATCAAGTACTTGTTGTTCCTGATCGTACAGCTCCTGATGAGCCCGCAGTCGTTGCTGTTCCTGTCGAATTTTTTCATCTTCACGAAGTAATTTTTCTCGTCGTTCGTCCAACTCCTTGCGTTGCATGGGAGTATTGGCAATCGTCTTGGGTACCTCTATCGTGGGCCATTCTACAAAATCCAACACCGGTTCAAGTAATCCACTGATCGCTTTCCTGAGGTCAATGACGTTGCCTTTCAATTCTACTGAAGGCAGGGTGCGTAGGTAGAATCCTTGAAGATCATTGCCCAATTGATGTTGTCCGGGTTGTAGGCTTTCGACACTTTTGACGTTGTTGAATCCGCGAGTGGCTAGAATGGAGCGGGCTAGTTCATTCAAGATTGGTAGACTACCCAAACAACGGAGAGCTTGTGGCCTTGGAGCAACCTGTTGCTGGCGTTTGGCGTGTGTCTCTAGATACTGCAGAGTACGCCGGAACGCAGCCGAATGGTCGGAAAGCTGTCGATGCACCAATATGGTTTTGATCTTCACATCTCCAAGTGAAAACTCGATCACACCATCCAGTGGTACTCCTGGGAAAAGAAAAAATCCCTTGTCGGTTCGGAGCAGTCCTTTGACCTGCTGGACTTCTACACTCTTGGCTTGTTGTGCCAGAAAAGTGGTCAGCCACTCCTGCACAGACAGGGTCCTGCCGTCAGCTTCCAGGAAGCGAATCTGATCCAGCGCCAGCAGGGTTTGTGGTGGTAGATCCTGAACAGTGCGACGACACCAGCCTTCTCGTGGGTCAACGTACTCCAGCATAGAAACACAGGATTGCAGGTTGATCCAGGGAAAAGAGCTTAACTTTTGGGTTAGGAACACTCCGGGATGGGAAACCCGAAAATGCATCTGGTTGGTTAGGCGAACCCAGGGGCTGGTTGGCAAGAAAGGACTCAACTCTTCCTGAATATTTTCCAGTACCAGCGCCAAGGGAACTTCTCGCAGTCGTGCCTGCATTTGTGAAAGAAAAAAGATGCAGTCCCGATGCTCTCGGAAGCCATGTGGCGTGAAAAAGGTGAAGACAGGTTGCAGGTCCTGCAAGTGGGCACAAGTGGACACTAGACGGTCTGGTTGTAAGTAGGAAGGGTCTAGCAGTGTGCCGACAAGTGGACCGTGTCCCGTGTGTTTTTCTAGTCGCTGTAAAAGAAAACGCCAGAAGGATGGATTAAAACCGATACCTACCAGTTGCATGCGGCTCGTGCAGGAAACTTGAACTTGTAGAATTCCCTCATAGCGAGAGCTTTGTTAGGAATCCAAAAAGCTTTGCGAGAAATTTGCAGGAAAATGAGTTAGCTTACACAAAAGAACCAGACCTTCAAACCAAACCATCGACAACCTATGTCAGAAGTTGCAACTACCGCAGAGGTTCCCAAAATTATACCGATCCAAACCGAGCACTGGCGCAATCTATTGTCGTTGACAGATGCCAGTCGCAAGGAAAATGAGATCATCTATGCTTGGGGAAAACTCAAACAGCAGACAGAGGCGCATGTACCAGGTACTGGTCCGTTGGTGCTGGATGAACTCTACCTCGACTTTCTGCGCCTGCAAGTGCTTAGCTACCCGATTGTGATCGACTGGAAGAAGCCACTGACCAAGAGAGAGTGGCTGAACTGTGAATCACAACAGAAGGAAGTGACCAACCAATATGAGCAAATGTATAAGCTATCTGTTCACTTGCGCAAGCGTAGTTCAGAGCGCTATCCAGAAATGGCTCCCCTGTTCGGCATGCATCAGGAGTGCGGAGATGAACTGAGACAGCTGTGGGACTCCTTCCACAGTGCCTGGCGGGATTACAAAAAGGAATGGGAACACCTGCACCGCCAACAGCAAGCACGAAAGCGACGAGAGGCTGGAGGGAAGGCAGAACCCGGAGAAGACAATCCAGATATGCCCCTGGATGAGGAAGTCCTGCTAAAGATTCCACAGCCACCACCACTGCTCAATCGGGAACGATGGCATGTGCTGGTTTCGATGTCCCAGATGCTGACGACAGAACTTCGTTATCGGTGCCGAGATATACTCAAGACATCGGTACCGACTTCCAGATTTCTTCCCAGCGTGCAGCGCCTGATTGATGATGCCCGTCAGATTCAGGTGCAGACCAATGGCTTTGAACTGCTGGACAAGGTCAAGTGGGTTCAGCGTCGCAACGCTCAACTGGTAGCTGAACTTGAGCGACTGACTCGAGAGCCGATTATCACTCCAGACCTACTGAATATTGCGGAAGAGAACCAACCAGAGCGAGAAGAACGAAAAGTCAGGGGATACGCGGATGATGGTTCAGGCCAAACTTATGGTCGGGAAGAGAACCGGACAGAGCGCAAAAAACGGCCAATCTGGTGGTGGGTGGGTACAGCCGCAGTAGTCGGGACAGCGGTGTTCTTGTTGGCGATATTCTTACCTTCCTCAGACCGTGCAGGATTGGGAGAAAAACTACCTCAATTGGTCTTCAAACCCACTGGACCAACCCGAACGGTAGAGAGTAACCCTGCTTTGCCAGATCCAGAGCCTGTGGATGTCAAGGATATGCTGATCAATCTTAGCTTTGATATGCCAACACGCCAGGTATCCAAGGGGACCGCACGCCAACTGGAGTCTTCCCTACAAAATAAAAGCAGTCTGCCGGCAGAGTTAAGTGATTTAGGAGCGCCCACTGCGGTTCTAGAAGCAGCTGGTGATATTTATCTCTATTGGGCAGATAAACTGACACGCTTTGAAAACACTCTGGAACTCCAACGTACCCTACAAAAGTTGGAACGTCAGTACCAACAGATGCAGCAGAATTTGAAAAACTTGGCTCAGGTACCCTTCAAGGGACGGGTGGTTCCCACTCAGTCTGATGGTGAAGCCCGCTACGGGGTTGAATGGCAGGATGAATCAGGCAATGTGGTGGGAACTCTCTACGAAAATGATGACGGAACCCAACTTCGTCTTCGCAATGGCGAGGTAACCGAGGGCATCTTCTCCCCCTATGAGCTGACGAAGTTGCTTGAGGAGCAAGCCTCGCAACGCTGATTCAACGATTGCTTGTTCGATCACTGACCTGTGAAATAGACAGATTCAGTAAATCTTCCAATTTTTGTTTGTCAATAATCACTATGATTTTTTCGGTTATCTGGTTTGTCTTCACGGTGTTTGGTAGCGGTGCCCTGGTTGCGGGGTTGCTGTTCTTGTGGACGGATGGTCAGCTTGGTGAGGTCAGTGAAAAGCTGACTCCACAACAGGCAGAACTGCACCTGGCAGAGTTGGAAAAGCAGCGCCAACAGGAAGAAGAAGCCCGAGAACGAAAACAACGGGAAGTCCAGCTTGATCGACTGCAACAACAGAACGAAGTTCTTCAAGAGGAAATCACACGCAAGCAGGAAGAACGTCGACAGCAGCGTACGCTGACCAAACGCTTTGGGGAAGCAATCCCAGAAGCTCCAGCACCAACACCAGAACCTCAGAAATTTTACGAAAAGCTACGCTCTGGGATCAGTAAGACCCGTGAACAGATGCTTGGTGGGCTAAGCAATGCCCTGCTTGGAAAGAAAGAAATTGATGAAGAGGTCTTGGAGAGCTTGGAAGAAGCCCTGTTAGGAGCCGATATTGGGCCGGAGACTACTGAGCAGATTCTGGAGGTGGTGACTTCTCGAGTTGAACGTCAGGAACTACGCGATGTGAATGCCTTACGAGAAGTGATTAAGGAGGAGATCGTACGCATTCTGCACAAGGAAGTGCCGATTCCCACAGTTGTAGATCGTAAGCCCTTAGTATTGATGTTTGTCGGGGTCAATGGCGTGGGCAAGACCACAACGATTGGTAAAATCGCTGCTCAGTATCGCCGAGATGGACATCGTGTACTAATGGGAGCTGGAGACACCTTTCGTGCTGCTGCCATTGAACAGTTGACTGAATGGAGCCGTCGCGCCGAGTGCGACATTATTGCCAAGAGCCAAGGAGTTGATCCGTCTTCGGTGATGTATGAAGCCGTCGAGAAGGCAGTTCGTGAGGAATATGACGTTGTCATCTGTGATACTGCAGGACGACTGCATACTAAGAAGAATCTTATGGAGGAACTACGTAAGATGGTGCGGGTGATTCGGAAGATTATACCGGATGCACCTCACGAGGTGCTGCTTGTACTAGACGCGACTACGGGACAGAATGCCATCTTTCAGGCCCGTGAGTTTCGTGAAGCTGCAGATTTGACAGGGATTGTGATGACCAAGCTGGATGGTACGGCCAAGGGTGGAGTTATTATCGGGATCGTCAACGAATTTGATATTCCTGTTCGCTACATCGGTGTAGGAGAAGGCATCGAAGACTTGCGTCCCTACGATGCCAAGCAGTTTACAGACTCGTTGTTTTCTTGATCATAGAGCATCTGCAGCACAGCGAAATCCCAAGTTGAAAGCCTGAGTCCAGGCTGCTAAGCCGTAACGACGGCTACTGCGCAAGCCAGCTTCAGTGGCCCGACCAAATAAGCCCTGCCAAGCTCCTCCACGAGCTACTTTCTGTGGATAAGCTGGATTCGGTGGTGCTTCCGGTCCTTTTGGATCCTGTAGTTTCGCTTGGTCGTAGGGAGCATACCAGTCAGCAGTCCATTCCATAACATTCCCCTGCAGATCATAGAGGCTCCAAGCGTTGGGTTGCCGTTGTCCAACCACGGCTGCGGAACGGAGGTTTTGCGAGGTCATTTCAAACCAGGCCTGATCTCTCAGTTCAGCTAGAACAGAGTTGGAGTTCTCCACAAGATTACCGGCTTGAGTGGCATACTCCCATTCAGCTTCGGTAGGAAGCCGCTTACCGATGGAAGCACAGTAACGTGCGCTGTTTTCCCAGTTCACATAGACTACCGGTTGTTCTGGCAGGGTTGTGTCGAAGCCTCCATAACCACGCATGCATTCGCTGCACTGAGCGTAATCTGCGTTCGTGACTTCATGCACATCCAGATAGAATGGTGTTAATTCGATCTGGCGAATTGGCTGTTCATCGTCTTCTCCTTCCAAACTCCCCATCTGGAACGAGCCCCCTTCAAGCAAAGCCATTCCCGGACGATCACTGCTACCCTGCGGGATCACTAGTGCTGTAGTAGGATCAGGCTCAGCAGAAATTTCTGTTTCAACAGAATCCTCAGGTTCTGCCTCTATGGCTTCGGTTGATGGGGCTATCATTGCCACTGTTTCTGTGTCCTGTAAATCATCAACCTCGTTAATCGGGTCTACTGTTGGAGTGATGGCCTCTTCGTTCTCAACAGTGATTGATTGGGATTCTGTGGTTTTCTCTCCAATACCTTCCTGATTATCTACAGTAGGAGAGACTTCTGGTTGAACTACTTCATCACTGGTGTTGGCGGTAGTATCTGGTTCAGAAATTACTTGGGTGGATTCATCTGGGAGGGTTTCTTGTTCGCTTACTTCACCAGTCGGTACTGAAGCGAGGCTTGGTGTTGTGGGGATCGCCACAGTCGCTGAGGGAGTAGTTGCAATTTCCGTATTGTTTGCTGTCTCGTTTGTTGTGCTTGTTGTAGAAGTGTCTTTAGAGGTGGCTATTTCCGTTTCAGAAGTGTTTTTTTCCTCAGAAGGAGAGGTGATTTCGGTACTTTCAGCGGGCGCCTTGATCTCAGTAGCTTCGGAAGCTTGGGGAGTTTTGAATACACTGATTGACCAGGTTAACTGTTCGCTTAGCAGCACGCGGTTGGTCAGTAATTCCTGCAATTCCAAATCAACTTGAACTCCATCCTGAGTCTGGTTATATTGGCCTTCCAGTAGCCAATCGGCCCCAGCAAGCCCAGCAAGCTCACGATTGGTCAATGGTCGACTTTGCAGACGCAAGCTGCCATTCCAGTCATCCAGAATGCGCTGCAACTGAGGGGGATGAATGAGTTGACGAGGAAGATCGAGACTTAGGCCGAGAAATAGAAGTTGCTGCAGTTGGCGAGAGATCTCAGTGACTTCTTCTGAACCTGCTGGTGGAATGGGTACAATGGCCAGTACAGGAGCCAAAACGCTGGGGTCCAAAGCAAGCGTTAGTAAGCGTTCCCGAAAGCCATCCCATTCGGTGGGTAGTTCTTCTGTAGGTTGGGCAAAAGAGATTTGACCCAGCAAGAGGAATAGACAACTGAGCAGAAGAAATTTTTGCATCAATCGCCTCAGGAAGTTGTGAGAGCTAGCGCATGTTCGATAAGCTGTTGACATTTTTCCTTGCCGAAGAGCGCAGCCATCATGCTGAGATCTGGACCGTGTTCTTCCAACGTGATCGCGTAGCGCAGCGGAGTCCAGAGATCCTTGCCTTTAATGCCGGTACTTTTCTGAATTCCTTTGACCATCTGCTTGAAGTTGCCTTCATCCCAAGTATCCCCGTCAACCAGGGCGGTTTGGAAAGTTCTCAACACAGTTTGTGCTGTTGGTTGGTGTAAGTAATCGATCAACTCTGGTTGTTCAAGTTGAGGCTTATCCTCAAAGAAGATCACCAGTTTGTCCAGTACTTCAGGCAAAGTAACTAGTCTTGGCTGAATGATCTGAATTGCCCTCCGTAGAAATTCTGGATCTGCTCCCGAATAACGCGAGTTGTCCAACCAAGGTTGCAGACGTCGCATCAGGTCATCCAACTCTAGACGCTGCAGATACTGCTGGTTCATCCAGTCAAGTTTGTTGCGATCAAAGACAGCCCCAGCCTTCCCAACTCGTTCGAAGCTGAATTTTTCGATCAATTCAGACATTGAGAACAGTTCTTGGTCATCAGAAGTGTTCCATCCCAACAAAGCAATGAAGTTGACCAGCGCTTCGGCAACATAGCCCTGAGCCTTGAAATCTTCAACGGCTACATCACCTTGTCGTTTGCTGAGCTTGGAACGATCAGGGTTTAGAATCAGTGGAAGATGCGCAAAACGCGGTGGTTCCCAGCCGAAGTAGCGATAAAGCAGAAGGTGTTTGGGGAAGGAAGGTAGCCACTCCTCCCCACGAACTACGTGTGTAATCTCCATCAGATGATCATCAACAACACAGGCTAGGTGGTAGGTGGGAAATCCATCAGACTTGAGCAGTACCTGGTCGTCCAGTTGGCTGCTATCAATACTGACATGCCCACGAATTAGGTCGTCAATCAGGATCTTTTCTCCATCGTCTGGAATCCGCATCCGAATGACATACGCTTCACCATCTGCCTGGCGCTGCTGTGTTTCCATAGCCTTCAACTCTCGACAGTGTCCGTCGTACTTGGGATTCAGGCCTTGGGCTTTCTGCTGCTGCTTGAGGTTATCCAGGCGTTCCTGCGTGCAGAAGCAAGGGTAGGCATGGCCAGAATCCATCAGGATATGTAGATGGTCTTGGTAGAGTGTGAGTCGCTCTGACTGACGATAGGGACCATACTCACCCCCAATGTTGGGGCCTTCGTCACAGTTCACTCCAGCCCATTGTAACATTTGCAGAAGGTCTTGTTCGGATCCCTCCACCCGTCGTTGCTGATCGGTATCTTCAAGGCGGAACACAAAACGTCCACCCTGCTGTTGGGCATAGAGAAAACTGAAGAGCGCGGTACGCAGGCCACCAACGTGTAAGTAACCCGTCGGACTTGGAGCAAAGCGGAGTCGAACCATGCAGCAGGCAATATTGAAGATTTTCAGAGTTCATCGTTGCGAAAACGTCGCATCCGAACATTGAGGAGTAAGCCGATGCCAAACATTTGCGAGAGCATTGCCGAGCCTCCATAACTGAAGAAGGGCAGGGGTACTCCGACAACGGGCATGAGTCCAATAGTCATGCCGATATTGATCAGTACATGCGAGGTCAGAATCGTGACCACGCCTACAGTCAGCATCGCACTGACCCGATCCTGAGTATTGAGGATGTGCCCAAGTGACCAGAAGATCAATGCCATGAACAGCAGTAGGACTGTCAGAGTGCCTACAAAGCCCCATTCTTCTGCAAACACAGAGAAAATAAAATCTGTGTGGTGAGCTGGCAAAAAGTTAAGCTGTCCTTGAGTTCCCCCCCCAACACCTTGACCCCAGATTCCTCCGTTACCAACAGCAATCTTTGATTGGATGATGTGATAGCCAGCGCCTAATGGATCACGGGTTGGATCCAGAAAGGTCAGTACTCTTTCCTGTTGATAGGGCTTGAGCACGAAATGCCACGCAATCGGTAGAGAACAGAGTCCCAGCACTATGGATGCGAGTAGTCCCCACAGCTTGAGTCCAGCTAGGAAGATCATCGGCATAAAGACTATCAGCAGCAACAGAGCTGTGCCTAGGTCAGGCTGTCTGAGGATCAACAGCAAGGGAACTAGCATCAACAAACCGGGCCAGATGAGTTCCTTGATACCTAATCTGCCAATACGTTGGCCTTCCCGAAAGTAGTGCGCCAAGGAGAGTACAAGAGTCAGCTTGGCAAACTCCGAGGGTTGCACGAATATGGGTCCCACCTGTAACCAACGCTCTACTGGTGAACCAGGCCCGCCTGTGCCGATAAGCAGTACCAATATTAGTAGAAAGATCGCACCAAGATGAAGGAATGGCCCGAACTGCGCCCAGATTCGGTAGTCTATTACCGTTGCTGTTAGCGCTAGTGCCAGCCCCATCCCCATCCAAATGACTTGTCTTGGCAAAAAACGACCAAGTTGTGGGCTTCCCATCGTTGCAGAGTACATCGCTACAATACCTACAGCACAGAGCATAAGTACGATACTCAACAGTACCCAGTCGAAGTTTGCAAATAGGCGACGATCCAGCATAGGCTGCAAAATCAAATAACGATAAAAAGGCTATCTGGAGAAAACAAGATGAAAGTCGGTTGCTAGCAGAGCCTGTGTCCGGCTTTCAGCTTGCAAACAAAGCTGAAGTTGACTGTAATCATCAGTTTTTTGCTCCAACTCTCTCTTCTGTACTTCTCGGTAATTATGATTCAGGACTTGCGCAGATACACCGACAGTTTTCTATTCAAGCTGTTGCTGGGTTTCATCAGTGTCACCTTTGTCATTTCCTTTGGAATGGGCTCTTTTTTTGGCGACCGTAAGGAAGTGATCGCCCGAGTCGATGAATCGGAGATTCTGCAAAGGGATTTCCAGCGCATGTATGGTCAGCAACTCGAGTCGCTACGTCAGCGGCTGGGAGAAAATGCTGACCAGATTGCTCAACAGGTAAATTTGCGACAGCAGGTGTTCCAGCAACTGATCGATCGACAGTTACTACTCAACATGGCCGAGAGCCTCAATCTGCGTGCCACGGATTTAGAGGTGCAGGAATACATCCGTCAGCAACCATATTTTCAGAAAAATGGTCAATTTGACTTTGAAACCTACGAAACTCTGCTCAGTCAAAATCGACTACCTACGGAAGATTACGAAGAATCTATACGT
>Ga0233439_10006504_pt1 | contig 10390 bp, 10 predicted proteins | sample SI_123_September_6_FD_182713 | JGI IMG/M metagenome (GOLD analysis project Ga0233439, IMG submission 182713) | Seawater microbial communities from Saanich Inlet, British Columbia, Canada - SI_123_September2016_100_MG | ecosystem: Environmental > Aquatic > Marine > Inlet | place: Canada: British... | reverse complement strand
TGTATGTTTGAGTGGAGTCATATATTTGTTTATTATATGTCGCCGGAATTGTTTTGTATAGATTAGTACGTATAGTCGAAAGTTTGTTAATTTGTGCAACTAAATCAGTAATTTCTGTTTGAAGCGCCGCAGTAGGCTTAGTTTTGTTAAGTGCAACAGCAGCATCCAATTTTGTTTGTAGTTCGGTTTCCATGTCTTGAAGCTGTTGAATATTATGTAATACAGTTATGCTTGCGCTGTCACTACCTGTCATAATATTATGATATATATTATAATGATATTTATTTTTAGCTATCATTATAATATCCTAAATGAAATAGAATTCTTTTAGTCTCCTGATTTCATATCATCCGTGAGCATGGCAATATGCTGCTGCCCTCGAGCCATCTTATTTTCTCTATATCCGAGATATGCTTCTCCTTGTGGCAGACCAACACTATGTAACGAATTATCGTGTATTTGTTGTAAATCGTGTGATTTTTTAGTTTCTGTATTGCCTTTCAAAGTGTTCCATAAAGATTGGATAAGTTCACCTAGCATTATATATACACAATAAAACATTTTTATATTAAAATGTCTGTTCAATAAAATAGTAAATAAATATAGAAGCACCTAAAATAAGGATAATTGTTTCTGCTCCTCCGGATGTTTCCGTTGTAAACATTTTAACTAAAAAATATGCCATTATGGAATAAATAATAAAAAAACCTACTAAATGATAATAATTGCTGTCTGCTAATAATTTGGTAGTGTCCATTTCTCTGCGCTGAAAATTTTGTTTTGTTTGAAGATTCTGTAACACAATATATTTTTTTTGTATTTCACCAATAATTGTATCTAATTCCCCATCAGATGTAGTAATACCATTACCATATAATGCGTTTTTTGTCTTAATACCTGCGGATGCTGTCTGTATATATATTAATTTTGTTTCGATTTGTTTATTTAATATTTTTAATGTAGCTAGGCTGTCCGCGCTTTTTGTATGTAATCCTGCCTTCAAATTAGTTACATATGTTTCATGTTTCTGCTGATAAGTCAACATAAGTTGCTCCACGTCAGTTATTGCAACTTGTAAATCAATTATGGATGGATTAGATTTTTGCGCAGAATTCATTACTATATATACAGAATAATATATATATATATAGTATAACATGCCGTCTCGTAAAGTTACCATGCGTGCATCTTTGATAAACAATACCAATGTGTTTGGTATTATGGGTGGTTTAGCAAATCGGCGGAATGGCAGCAGGATGAGAAGTATGAATCGTGCAACAAATCAATTAGTGATTCCGACAGGAGCGCTGGCAGGTTTTCAATATATGCGTATGCATAACCTACTTTCTAAAAATCCACAAGGTTCGGGAAGTGTAGGAAATGTTGTGAAAAACAAGCCATGTAATTGTGGAACATTAAAAAAATCATATAAAGAAGTTAATGAAGGAATTGAAGAAATTAAAGGAATTGAAGAAATTAAAGGAATTGAAGTTATCGATGCGCCAACTCCAAATTTCTGGATTTCAACATATAGCTACTCTACTATAAACGGGATCGAAGGTGAAAACTACACAACAACAACCTATGGAACACCATATATGTGGTCAGCTGATGATTGGATTAATCCTTTAACAAATAAACCATGGGTAAATTTTATTTTATGTGTTGGTAATGATATAAAAGACCAGATAATTTATGTAAAGTTAGCACGGGATATTATGAGCCGCACTGGTGTTAAACTAAATATAATGTTTGCTTTTGGAAATAGCGTTAACTGGGATATTGATATTTCACAAAATATATCTACATTATGGAAAAAATTTATGACTGATTATACGGCCCTACAGCTTATATATACAGATATTCTTCCAATAAAACCGTGGGGAATTTGTTTGGGTGATGAGCCTTACTGGGGCAAGTACATGGAAATGAACGGAAAAGGTTCAGCGACTGATGTGCAGTATGCTGTTCAACAACAAAGTAAACTTATGGTCAATGTTAGTAAAATGATCAATATAGGGTATCCTAACGCGATTCAGTACTTAAACTTCAATCTGACTTATTCATATGGGTTAGAGATGTTTCAAAATACCGTTTCTGCTTCCTATCTTAATTGGATAAGTTCTGACTGTTATAACTGCACTGTCGAGGAGATGCAGCTGTTATATAATGATAGCGTTTATCCTTATCTGAAAAATAATCAGAAAATCCTGTTAGTCCCAGGAGCATCACCATGTGTAATGAATCCCAATGGCTATCCAGTAGTTGACACAACTGGTTGCACAATCGGACCCAATGGCTGTTGCACTGGAAGTTCTATGGTGCATGGCACATTTAGTCACAATGGCGTGAAGTCATCATGGGATTATGCATTGCGACATGTTGCAAAACAACATGTTGAATGGGCTATCGGAGACGGTCATATTATTGGTATAATTCAATACAGGTTAAAGAATATCTGGAGGAATACCCCGAAATCAGGAAACGAAATAAAAGATATATGTCTTAATCCTGATGGTATTGGATTAGGATTAACCGACCGTTGTGGAACACAATACAATAAGGGGCCGTGGGCTATACCAGAAACAGTTTTGCTTTACTATGGAATGGATGATTATTTGAACAAACCAAGCCAGGCAACCAATGATGTTCTCCTACAATCATGGTTAAGAACAGGCTGCACAACTACATCGATAGTAAGTGATTCACATATTGCTTGGTATAAAACAGCGACAGAAAAAGATGTTCTTGAAGATATGTATGAATGGTGTAATGATTCCAACGGAGGGTCAACTCAATCAAATGTTGATATACATGAAGTTGGGTGTTGTGGTAGTGTGGGATGTGGCAAAAGTCTAACATGTAGCAAACAAACTAAATTTGCTCCCACTTTCAATGATCTACAGACATCATGGTTAGGTACTGGCTGTACAACTACATCAATAGTAAGTGACTCACATGTTGATTGGTATCGAACACTTGATGATGGAGCTATCCTTGATGATATGTATGCATGGTGCACAGACGCTGCTGGTCAGTGGGGAGCATCTAATGTTAGCACACATGAGATTGGATGCTGTGGTAGTGTGGGATGCGGCAAAACCCTAACATGTAATAAGTTAAGCCAGTTCGTCCCGTCATTCTATGATATGCAGTCATCATGGTTAGCAACAGGTTGCACAACTACCTCAATTGTACGTGACTCACATGTTGATTGGTACCGAACACTTGATGAGGAAGCAATTCTTGATGATATGTATAGTTGGTGCACAGACGCTGCTGGTCAGGGGGGAGCATCTAATGTTAGCACACATGAGATTGGATGCTGTGGAAGCGTTGGGTGTGGAAAAAATCTGACATGCAACAAATTAAGTAAGTTTTACAGACCATTTTACAAATAATATTTACACCTTTGGTAATTTACACTCTTGGTAATTTACACTCTTGGTAATTTATAACAATGCATATCTTCAAAGGTGTAAATTATCAAGTATGTTGAATATGTTGTTTTTTGTCGAAAAAGTTTCTAGTAAACCAAGGGTATAAATATTAGTTCTAAATAAGAGTAGTAATTCGTTTATTAATTATATAATAATTCATGTAAGTTATATAATATGAATAGTATTAATAATAAAAAATTAGTATATCAAATTATTGCAAAAGGAAATGAACGTATTGTTATAAATAGTAATAAAAATATTGATATACAATCAAATGATATCTTTCGAATATATTTTACAAATGATACATATGTTTGTATATTAAATAACCTGTTTATACAAGAATTCGATGAATTGCGAACGATAAAATACTATAATAGTAATTATTATGCATTATCTACCATATTATCTTTATCATTAAAAAATTCAGACGAACATTCGAGGATAAATTTTGATCATATACGAAAAATGTATCTGAATATGATTAATACAACATTACCAAATATGCAGCTTTGTATTTGCCACACAGAAACAACAGACGACCCATTTTTAGATAATATAATAGAATCGAATAATATAAATTATATTTTTATTAAAAACCCTTTTCATTTTAATTTAGGGTATTGCCGAAATCTTTGTCGATATGTGTGCAATAGTAACAAAATTATGCATACGGATATAGATATACCATTAACTGCTGAACAGATAATTGTTATGATGAAAAAGTCTCAAATATATGACATTGTTAAACCATATCATCGGCGGTTAATATTTACAACTAAAGAAGAAAAAGAGGCATATTTGTTAGACAAGACAATTCCAGAGAGGGATGATCCATGGCTGGGAACAATAACAGGTGGAATAGTATTATTTGACAAAAAGGTTTTAATAGAAACAGGTGGTTATGAGGAATTTAATTGTTATGGTTTAGAAGACAGATGTTTGGATGTAGTTGTTCTAAATAGAAAGTATACACTTTATAAAATAGCTAACAAGCTGCTACATTTATATCATGATAAAACAACCGCAATCACACTACAAAATAATTACGACCAGATGTTTTTATATGTTAAGAAACACTATAATTGTATGTTTTATGATAAACCATATAAACATTGTATGCACGAACATTGCAACCACAAAAAAGATATGACTGAAATTATCAGTTTTAATAAGAGATATAATGCCGATTTGACACTATTTAATCACCCTGTCATTAAATCAATAGTGTTAAAAAATAGATGGTAACTATGGGGGATTTATATAAAATAAGAATGTAATATAAATATATGAATAAGAAAACTATTATTATTACTGGAGGAACAGGCTTCATTGGTTCTCATACTTGTGTAGAACTTATACGTCTTTATAATATTGTTATCATCGACAATCTATCAAATTCGAAGAGAGAAGTGGTTACTAAAATAAAACAAATATCTAATAGCACAAACACAAATACAAATACAAATACAAATACAAATACAAATACAAATACAAATACAAATACAAATACAAATACAAATAATATTATATTTTATGAAGTAGACCTTCTAAATAAGTCGGAGGTAGAACAAATTTTTAATAAACATAACCCATATGCAGTTATACATTTCGCTGGTCTTAAGGCAGTTAATGACTCTATAAAAAACCCTGGAAACTATTATCAAACAAATATGATCAGCACATTATATTTATTAGAAATTATGGAAAAATACACATGTTATAACTTGATATTTTCATCGTCTGCGACGGTGTATGGTAAGCAAAAATCACCTCTTCGCGAAACTGCGATAGCCGGACAAAATATCACAAATCCATACGGACAAACAAAATATATGATTGAACAAATACTAAGGGATTTCTGTATCTCAAATAAAAAATGGAATATTATTGCATTACGTTATTTTAATCCTGTTGGAGCGCATCCTTCGGGACTGATTGGAGAGAATCCAAATGATATGCCTAATAATTTGATGCCATATGTTTTAAAAATTGCATCGGAAAATAATGGCGACAATAATGGCGAAAATAACACGAATGGTATACTAAAGATTTTCGGTAACGATTATGACACACCAGATGGCACTTGTCAGCGCGATTTTATTCATGTTGTAGATTTGGCAAAAGGACATGTTGCTGCCCTACAAAAAATGGAGACCTTGCTTAATTTCCATGTATTTAATTTAGGAACGGGAGAACCGACAAGTGTATTGGAGATGGTAGAAATATGCAAAAAGGTAAATAATATTAAAATTCCATATGAATTTGTATCACGGAGGGAAGGTGATCTAGATGTTTGTTATTGTGACCCGGAATATACCAGAAGCGTATTGGGATGGGAAACAGATAAGACTTTGGAAGACATGTGTAAGGATGCATGGAATTTTAAAAAATAATAATGCGCAACATTTGCGCATAACTATACTATTATAAATAGTATATTATACTAAGAGATGCGTCGAAATAGAAATTGGGAAAAACGCATAGAGATGCATAACACTGTAAAGATGCATCAAAATATGCATCAAAATATGCATCAAAATAATATAACAGTATTGGATACGCCACTATTTAACATATTCATTAGCGCATCATATCCGCCCGAACAATTTCGCGCATGTATAAAAAGTATTTTAGAACAAACGTATACAAGATATCGGGTTATCGTTTCTTATAATGATGACCGGTGTAAAGAATATTTAAACGAATTTCACTCTCATGAAAACATAACACTATTTAAGTCATATCAATACGATAAATCTCCCGAAAATATTTATATAAATGAGCCACTATCAAAAGCAGCTGTAGGTTGGAACATCGTTTTAAATGATAGTGATACATTGACACACAACATGGTTTTTGCTCAATTAAGATATAACATGCAAAATAACAAGAATAATATTCTGTATTGGAAAGTGAAAGAGGGCAATAAAATATTCTACCCAAAAAATGTTCGTGATATAAAGAGGGAAGAGATTGCTTGTTCAGGATTTTGTTTTCATTCTAATTATACTCAACAGCCATTTTGGACAGGAACATTATATAATAAAACGAATTTTATCGTGTCATTATTACAACAAAAAAAATTACGGCATGTATTTATCGATATGGTTTTGGTAAATAGTATAAAGCTCCGCGTGCACACGGAGAAGATTCTTCGGGGGCCTCGATATTTTACTACAACGAAATACAGTGGAAATAACCAAGCCACATTGTATAATTTAAACCAATTATCTAATAAAATAGGTGTTATAATTACTACAAACGGTTTTAATGGGATATTTGCTAGACAATGCATAGAATGTTATTTAAGAGAAATGCCTAGTAATGCATATATAGTATTATACATAAATGAATCTTCAGATTCAATAACATTAAATTTAAAGAACGAATTTCCATCAATAGAAGTCATATATGTAGAAGATCAAATTACGGGTGGAGGATTAACCGGAACGTGGAATAAAGGAATAGACTTATGCTTTTATAATAATTGTGATATAATTATTGTATCAAACGATGATATTTTATTTGATGAGTCAATATTAAATATTTGTTTAGAGGCAGGATCTTTAAAAGATACAGATATGGTTTACTTTGGTCCACACTCAAATAACCCCGGTAATGAAACAAATAATATTCAATTAGGATTCCCACAAGATAAAAATAATGTATTGTGTACTAATAATAAAAATTTGTGGAATATTAATGGATTTTTCATGGTATTTACGAAAACAGTTTTATTAAAAAATAAATTTAATGAGAAATATTACTTTGATCCGGCATATCCATTTGGAGGTAATGAAAGTGAATGGTTTGATAGATTCAAAAAAATAGGAGGAAAAGGTATGGTAGTTCCAAAAACATTTATTTATCACTACAAATTAGCAAGATGGAGAGATATTAAGAAACTTATTAAAAATAATATCTGTATTTATACAATAAATACGGGTGGTTACGAAGGTTCTGAAATATATTTAAATACAAATTTAGGATATGACTGTTTATATTTTACAGACAATTTTGTAAATGTATATAATTGTGTTAAAAAGGGAATCACACCATTTTATGTAGATACTAGTAATAAAGAAGCCAAACTTGTTCAACGAATGATTAAAACAAATGTGCATCAATACGTGCCTGAAATTTATGATAAATCTATTTATATTGATGGAAATGTTATTATAAAAAATAGTATAACTGTAAGAAATACATTAAAAACTTTATTAACAATGAATAATGATATAATATGTTTTAAACACCCAGATCGCTCTAATATATTAGATGAAGCGGATGCAGTAAAATCTCTGAATTTAGAAAAGAAAGAAAATATAGACAAAATAATAGAAATGTTTGTTAAAGAAAATTTTAAAGATGATATGGGACTTACTGAAACGAATTTTCTTATAAGAAACCATAAACTAATTAAAAATTTTAATAAAGAGTGGGAGGAATGTATAAAAATATGTAGAAGAGATCAAATAAGTTTTGATTTTCTTTTATATAAACACAAAGTTAATTATATACAACTATCATTTTCACAAAAAATGATAGTAATAGAAAAGAGAAGACACATTAACGAAAAAACACGTATCATTTCATAAAATACAATATAATACAATAAAATACAATAAAATACAATAAAATACAATAAAATACAATAAAATACAATATAATACAATAAAATATAATACAATATAATACAATATAATACAATACAATATAATATAATACAATATAATACAATAAAATATAATATAATACAATTACTATAATGAAAATATGCATTATAGGAAATGGATTTGTAGGAAAGGCGACTTTTATTTTTGGTTGTAAAGATGTTGAAATAATGGCATATGATAAAACCCACAATGTTGTATACCATTAGGAACCACACTAAAAAATCTAAATATATGTGATATGATTTTTATCAAGATACAATTGTTTTACGATCTACAGTTCCCCCAGGAACATCTAAGCAATTGGGATGTTGTTTCATGCCAGAATTTTTAACTGAAAAAATTTTTGAAAAGGATTTTATCAATAATCAAAAATGGGTTTTTTGAATAGATGGTTCCAAAGATAGTAACCTTCAATGAGAAATGTTAACAAAGTTATAAACTTATCTCATAATAAAAATAATAAAATTAAAAATAATAAAATTAAAAATAATATTATTGAATTTATGTCTACACAAGAAGCAGAAATTGTAAAATGTTTAGAAATGTATTTTTAGCAACAAAAGTATCTATTTGCAATGAAATTGCACAATATTGCGAAAAAAAGAGATTAATTATGAAAATGTAAGGCGTGTTGCAACAGAAGATAAACGTAGATGTGAAAATGTTTTGGTTACACATGCTTTCCAAAAGACACATTAGTATGCGATATGAAATGATAAAAGTAGGAATTAACCCATATATATTAGATGCTGTTATAGAGAGAAATGATAAAATAGACAGGCCTTTACAAGAATGGAAGAAGGATGTAGGAAGAGCAATTATTTAAGTTAGTATAATATATAATATAATATAATGTATAATATATAATGTATAATATAAACTTTATTGCATTCGCATATGATGAACCAAAAAGCTATACTTACAGTAGTTTTTTGGTTCCATTTGCATTTTTTGCTTTATTAACAAATGAAAAGAGCCACGTAGAAATAATCGTTGAAAATGTTAACGACTTTAAAAAAATGTACGCCAAAGAACTTTATATTTTAGAGAAATATAATAAAAATTTTTTAATTAGAAGTACTAGATTTAAAAAGAACAAACATATACCAAATACCTACCGATTTTTTGAAATTCCTAATATCGAAGCCGAATATACGTATATCGCCGATATTGATATTATGTTTTTAGAATCTGATATTGTTAATAAATATAAATCTTTTTGGCCAAACAACCTGCCATATAACAACATAAAAAGGTTAAAAAATAGTGTTAGGCTAACCGGAGCGCATATGATTAAAACTAAAGAATATTTTACAGAAGAGTTTATTAAAATTCAACAAAAAAGGTATGAAAATGATAGTAATGAAAATGATGAAGTTGTATTGGGTCAAATGTGTCAAAAAGTATTTGGTTTACCGAATTTTGAGCATAGAATGCGACCTATATATGGAATACATTTTTCTCCAAATAGGGGGAAAACTAAATCAATGGATTTAGTTACAAGCAAAACCTATTACGACAAATACATGAAAATTAAAACAGAATATCCGAAATTATTTGAGTTCGAAATTTTCAAAAATTTAACTAACCAATTAGAAAATGAATTCATAATAAAATAAACTTAGTTAAAGATATATATATATATATAGAAATGATATATATATATAGAAATGATATATATATATAGAAATGATATATATATATATCATTTCTATATATATATATAAATGATATATATATATATATATAGAAATGATATATATTTATTTTCCATTTCATAAATCTGTTTATAGCATTCATTCATTTGTTATTCCCATGCATTATTTTATAGATTCAATTTATAAAACTTTAAATGAACATTCATACGAGGTAAAGATGTTAACAAATCCTGGACAATTATACAACCATAAATTAAATAAAGATGATTTACTAATAATTAATCAGAATGATTTTTTACATAGTTTTAGAAGTCACTGTATACCTCCAAAATTAGAAGAGTATTTATATGGTATAGAAAAACAAGTTATTTTAATTGTTATGGAAGAAATGGAAAAAAGATCGAAATGTCATCCACCACAGATAGAACAAGTTAAGAAAAAATGTATTCATTCAGTATGGGATTTTAGTGAAAAAAATAAAAGATTTTATGAACCTTATAATGTAAATTGTTTAATTGTTCCAAATGGCTATCATCCGTGTGTTAAATGGAATAAAAAGCTTCAAAAAAAAGACATAGATTTCTTTTTTTATGGTAGTATGGGAGTGAAAAGA
>Ga0233439_10006500_pt1 | contig 10392 bp, 9 predicted proteins | sample SI_123_September_6_FD_182713 | JGI IMG/M metagenome (GOLD analysis project Ga0233439, IMG submission 182713) | Seawater microbial communities from Saanich Inlet, British Columbia, Canada - SI_123_September2016_100_MG | ecosystem: Environmental > Aquatic > Marine > Inlet | place: Canada: British... | reverse complement strand
GTCCGTGATTTAGACTATTTAAAGTCTGTCCTGCAAAAACATTCTCCCGAAATTCTTATTCATATGGCTGCCCAGTCACTTGTAGTCAAGTCTCACGAAGACCCCCATGATACTTATACGACTAATGTATTGGGAACTCTCAATGTTTTAGAAGCAGTTCGACATTCAGATTCCATCAAAGTGGTAATCATTATTACCAGTGACAAGTGTTACCAAAACAAGGAATGGGTCTGGGGTTACCGGGAGTACGATAATCTTGGCGGTATTGACCCTTATTCCAACAGCAAGGCCTGCGCGGAATTGATCACCAGTGCTTACCGCGATTCATACTTCAAGAAGCCGAAACCTCCCTTTAAAAATATTGCTGTGGCCACTGTAAGGGCAGGAAACGTTATTGGGGGGGGGGACTGGGCTGAAAACAGGTTAATCCCGGATGTCATGCAATCTTTAATAAGCAATCAACAGGTTTCTATTCGCAACCCTAATTCTATCCGTCCCTGGCAATTTGTCCTTGAACCAATTGATGGTTATTTGACGTTGGCAGAGAAACTCTGGACAAATGGGATGGACTATGCCGAAGGCTGGAATTTTGGCCCCAGTGAAAATGATGCTCAACCTGTTTCCAAGATCGTAGAACAGTTGGGTCATTTGTGGGGCATTCAAGCAGACTGGGAAGAACTTCCCCAGCCCTACCCCCATGAAGCCAACTATTTAAAATTAGATTGTTCTAAATCCCGCCAGAAATTGCAATGGGCACCTAAACTTAATCTGGCTACCACATTGAAATGGGTGGTAGAATGGTATCAGACCTATCATAGCGGTCAAGATGTTGGCGAAATGACAAAAAACCAAATATTACGATACCAAGGTTTGTAAATTTTAATAGCCCATCCTATTTAATAATAAATTTCAATTCAAATTCTTGTCGTAACATGAATGCTGGCAACTGTAGGTTCTGTCAAAAACCATTAAAGCATAAGTTTGTTGACCTGGGCATGTCCCCGTTGGCAAACTCTTACCTTGCACACGAAGATTTAGCTTGCCAAGAAGCCACATATCCTTTATGCGTTTATATTTGTCACTCCTGTTTTCTTGTCCAACTGCCAGAACATAAAAGTCCCGATTTTATTTTTACAGATTATGCTTTTTTTTCCTCCTATTCTGACAAGATTTTAGAACTCTCTAAAGTTTATTGTAATGAAATAGCTAGCCGGCTGAATTTAAACTCAAAAAACCTGGTAATAGAAATCGCTAGCAATGATGGCTACTTACTAAAAAATTTCAAAACAATGGGTATCCCTATTTTGGGAATTGAGCCAGCTAAAAATGTCGCCGAGGTAGCTCAAGATGCAGGGATTCCCACCCTCGTGAAATTTTTCGGCACAAAAACTGCCTCAGAACTATCTTCTGACGGAAAACAAGCAGACCTTTTAATTGGAAACAATGTTTTAGCCCACGTGCCAGATTTAAATGATTTCGTCCAGGGATTAAAAATAGCTCTCAAACCCCATGGGGTTATTTCTATCGAATTCCCCCATTTATTAACTATGCTAGACAAATATTTATTTGATTTGATCTACCACGAACATTTTTCCTACTTTTCTTTTACTACGGTTGAAAAAATTTTAGAGAAACACAACTTAAACATTTTTGATATAGATTTTGTTCCCACGCATGGGGGCTCACTTCGAATTCTTGGGAAACACATTGAAGATAACAGCAAAACAGTCTCCCAAAAAGTCTTCGACTTGAGAGAAAAAGAAAAAAGAGCCAATATCAAATCCCTTGACACCTACCAAAAATTTTCATCTGAAGTAAAAAAAATCAAACAAAATTTTACAGCCTTTATTCTTCAAGCTAAAGAAGAAAATAAAAGTATAGCCGCCTACGGAGCCCCTGCAAAAGGCAACACATTTCTAAACTATTGCAAAATAAAATCAAATACCATCGAATACACAGTTGACCGGAACCCGCACAAACAAGGCAAGTATCTCCCAGGAACCCATATTCCGATTCACCACCCCGACCAAATAAAAAAAACACGACCTAATTATCTTTTAATATTACCCTGGAATCTAAAGGATGAAATCATGGAGCAGATGTCGTTTATTAAAGAATGGGGAGGACAATTTGTGATCCCCTTGCCCAAGTTAAGTGTGGTCAAATGATCTTTGAAAAATTAAAAATTTCTGGATCCTACCTTATAAAACCAGAGTTCAAGGAGGATGAACGTGGTTTTTTTGGACGCACTTTTTGCCAAAATGAATTCAAAAAAATTGGTCTGAATCCAACATTTGTTCAATGCAATCTTGTTATAAATAAACGAAAAGGTACTTTGCGCGGAATAAAATATCAAACCAAACCTCATGCAGAATCCAAGTTGATTAGAATCCTAAAAGGCGCAAACTATGAAGTCTTAGTTGACCTGCGCCCAAAATCATTAACATTTAAAGAATGGATTTCTATCAAACTGGATGCAGATGATAGAAACTTATTATATGTCCCAGAGGGAGTGGGTCATGGTTACCAAACATTAGAAGACAAAACAGAGGTCTTTTATCAGGTTTCTGAGTTCTACTCTCCTGATAACTCCTCGGGCATTAGATGGAATGATCCCACCTTCAACATTAAATGGCCCATTGAAGATAGAATTATTTCTCAATCAGATCAAAACTATCCAAACTTTTCCTAATGAAAAAGGTTTTTGTTACAGGTGCCTCAGGCTTTATAGGCTCACATTGTCTTCCAATCCTCTTAGAAAAAAACTACGAAATACATGCGGTTTCCACGTTCCCTCCAAATGATTTACCTAAAAATTTTATTTGGCATAAGTGCAATCTTTTAGACTCCCGTCAGGCAAGCGACCTACTAGCTAAAATTCGCCCTACACACCTGCTCCATTTTGCATGGGTCACTCAGCCTGGAATATATTGGAACTCTTTGGATAATTTTTTATGGGTTCAGGCAAGCTTAAACTTGCTACAGTCTTTCTTCAAAAACAAAGGACATAGGGTTGTAATGGCTGGGACTTGTGCTGAATATGACTGGAGTTTCGAAACACTTTCTGAAGAATCCACCCCCTGCTCCCCTTCGACGGCTTATGGAAATTGCAAGCACTCGTTGCAAACATTGTTGGCAACCTTTTGCCGAGAAACAGGTTTAAGCTCAGCATGGGGACGCATTTTCTTCTTATTTGGCCCCCGTGAGCATCCCCAACGCTTGACTTCTTTCATTATTAGATCTTTGTTGCAGGGAAAATCCGCCCCTTGCACAGAAGGCAGCCAAATCCGCGATTTTCTTCATGTAGAAGACGTTGCTCAGGCATTTGTTGCCCTGCTCGAAAGCTCTGCACAGGGCCCGGTAAATATTGGCTCAGGAGAAGCTGTGACGGTGAGAAATTTTATCAGCAAAATCGGTGAAAAAATGGATCGGGCAGATTTGATTCGACCTGGAGATATTCCTACCGGATCAAATGACCCTGCCAAATTGATTGCAGATACCACAAAGCTTCGCAATGAAGTGGGATGGGTTCCAAAGTATGATCTAGACCAAGGAATTGACCAAACTATCAAATGGTGGAAAGAACATCTTTCATGACAATTTTTTGAACATAAAGATGAATAGAAAAGAATAATTTGAACATGGGTGGACCTAAAGTCAGCATTATCATGAATTGCCTTAATGGAGAACGTTATCTCCGACAGGCTATCGACAGCGCATTCAATCAAACTTACAAGGAATGGGAAATCATATTCTGGGATAATGGCTCAACCGATGCCAGTGCCGAAATAGCAAAAAGCTATGGCGACCGGGTACATTATTTTAATAGCGAAAAGACCCTCGCTCTTGGAAAAGCCCGGAATCTCTGCATGGCACAAGCCAAAGGTAACTATATTGCTTTTTTAGATTGTGACGACATTTGGCTTCCGCAAAAGCTAGAAAAACAGGTTCCGCTATTTGAAAGAGATAATGAAGTAGGTCTCGTTTTTAGCGATGCGATCTACTTCAACGAAAATGGCATCATTTGCCAACTATATAAAAAAGCTAAACCTTCCCGCGGACGAATGTTGGGAGAACTGCTGAGAAAATACCATCTTTGCATAACTTCGGTAATGATTCGAAAATCAGCAGTACAAAACATTGAATGGTTTAACAACACCCTAAGCTTATGTGAGGACGCTTGTTTTTTTCTCAGGCTTGCCTATAGATTTAAGCTGGATTATTGTGACGAGCCTCTCGTGAAATACCGCGTACGTCCCGATAGTAGCACCATCAAAAATTTTGGAGGCTTTGCCCAGGAAAGAGATCTGATTTTGGAAGTTATGAAGAACGAATTTCCAAACTTTGAAAAAGAATATGAGGAAGACCTGAAGTTTTGGCAGGCAAAAACTACTACCCAAAAAGCCATCAATGAATGGATCAACAAAAACCCGGAAAACGCCAGAAGAATATTAAAAAATATCAGCATTAAAAATCCATTAATTTATGCTCTTTTTCTTATAACATTTCTTCCAATTTCCACGTTTAAAACTTTATTCATATTAAACTACAAAATCAAGAGTTGGTTTAACTGGTATAAGTTCGGGTGAAACTGAACAATAAAATTTCCACAAAATCGGCCCTTTCCAAAGAAGCTGACAAATCATTTGTTCTTGTTATTTGAGGTTAACTATGAAAATTCTGGTTACAGGTGATAGAGGCTATATAGGAAGTGTTTTAACCCAGATGCTCGAAGAAAAATCCCATGAGGTTGTGGGGTATGACATCGATTATTACCAGGGGACAGACCTCTATCCCACCAAACGCACCTACAAGCAAATCACCAAAGACCTTCGTCAGGTTTCCCCGGGAGATGTTGAAAGCATGGATGCAGTTATTCATTTGGCCGGACTTTCCAATGATCCGCTAGGAGAATTAAACCCCACCCTTACGGAAGATATCAATTACCAAGCCGCAATCAAACTTGCCACACTAGCCAAAGAAGCTGGCGTTAAAAGATTTATCTATTCTTCATCGCAGAGCATGTATGGGATATCGCAATCCGATGGAGAACTCGATGAAGATGACAGCGAAAAACATCCTCTCACCGCCTATGCAAAAACCAAATGGAAAGCTGAGCTAAAATTGAAAGAAATGGGGGGCGATAAATTTACTGTCTCCTGCTTTCGCCCTTCCACTGTTTTTGGGGCCAGTCCGCGCCTGAGATGTGATATTGTATTCAACAATTTGGTTGCCTGCGCTTATACAACCGGGAAAATTGAAATCAAAAGCGATGGCACTCCCTGGAGGCCGGTTGTACATGTCAGGGATGTGTCCAGTGCCTTCATAGCGGGCCTGGAAGCTCCTGAGGCGATAGTGGCCAACAGGTCATTCAATGTTGGAATTCCCAATGGAAATTTTACGGTCAGAGATTTGGCAGAAGCCGCCCAAAAGGTGGTTCCCGGAAGCATCCTGTCTTTTACCGGTGAGCACGGATCAGATGCCAGGACCTATAAGGTAGGATTTAAAAGAATTCTCACCGAACTAAAAGATTATTTCAAACCCGAATGGGATTTGATTCGAGGAGGCCGTGAGCTTATAGAATTATTTCAAAAGGTCCACCTCACCGAAGAACAGTTCCGAGGTCCTTCCTGCATAAGGCTTATGAAATTAAACGAAATGATCCAATCTAAGATATTAGATAAGAATCTAAACCGAACAGCCCATCGATGATATTCGAAAATTGAATTTAACAAGGATGTTTTTCTTATTTTTAAAATTTAGTCTCTTAAAAATTACAACTGAACTTATTGGAAGATTTTATGAAATTTCACAAACAGAAAATACCGGGTGTATGGATTATTGAGGCCGAGCCATTTACTGACCACCGAGGAAGGTTTCGTCGTCACTACTGCCAAAAGGAATATGAAAAGCATGGCCTTGAGACCAATATTGTGCAAACCAACATATCTGAAAATAAAATGAAACACACTCTTAGAGGTTTTCATTTTCAGAAAAAACCATATGGAGAGTGCAAAACTTTCTCATGTTTACAGGGAAGCGTATACGACATTGTAGTAGATTTAAGACCAGGGTCCGAGACATTTTTAAAATGGATCTCGCTAAAGCTTAAAGGAGAAGATTTTCTTAGCCTGCACATTCCCCATGGTTGCGCAAATGCTTTCTTGACTCAGGAAGATTCTACAACCATGCTTTATTATGCATCTGAGTATTATCGGCCCGAATTTGAATCAGGTGTGCGTTACAACGACCCTACATTTAATTTTGAATGGCCCGTAGAACCATCTGTCATTTCTGAAAAGGACAAAAGCTTCCCAAACTTAGATCCTCACTCAGCGGATCTGTAAGCACTTCTTCAAAACCCTAATAAATTTAAACTGATGTGTAACCCTCTCCTAAAACAGCACCATTGCTAATTAGAGTTCTCCTGCATAATATGCGAGGAAAGGAGAACACAATATAAAGCTAGAGCTTATCAAGCCAGGCAAGCCAACACAGAACTCGTATGTGGAGCGTTTTAACAGGACTTGTCGAACAGAAATACTGAATATGTATGTGTATTCAGGCGATTCTCAGAGGTCAGAGAAATAACAAATAACTGGATCATGGAATACAACGAAGAACGGCCTCATGACTCACTCGGTGATTTAACGCCCAGAGGGTACTTGGTAGTTAACTCAAACCGGGGAAACTCTAAAAGTCAGTGGACCTAATCTGGGGAGGTTTACAATGCGCATTCTAGTAACCGGTGGAAGTGGGTTTGTCGGGAAGGCTTTGTTACCTTTACTTGAGCATCACGATCTACTTTTACTTAGCAGAGCAAATCATTCATCGGAATCTCCACACTTGTCTTATTTGCAGGCGGACCTTTCTGAACCGGCACAATGGGAAAATGCAGTCAGAAATTTTTCCCCTGAAGGATGCATACATCTAGCATGGGCCAGCCTACCAGATTATTCATTTTCTCAATGCTTTAAAAATTTTAACACGAGCCTACATCTTTTCAACTTTTTGAATAACATTGGATGTAAAAAAATTTTCGCTGCGGGATCAGGGTGGGAATATGGTGACCTCCAAGGACGCATAAAGGAAAAACAATCTCCAGGGCCCATGAGCCTGTTTGCTTCATTCAAAACAGCCCTACGGGTAACAGGAGAATCTTTGGCGAGAGCGAATAATACAGACTTTATTTGGGGTAGAATTTTTTTTGTTTATGGGCCGGATCAACGATCAACATCCTTAATTCCCACTTGTTATCAAGCTCTAAGAAATAATAGTAAACCGGATATCAGGAATCCGAATGGAGAGAACGACTTTATTTATGTTTCTGATGTAGCTAGAGCAATTGTAGCGCTTGTTGATACTCCAGTAGTTTCTGGCCCTTATAATATAGGATCTGGAAGCTCTACTAAAGTTACTGCAGTATGCAATTTGATTGCTCAAACCTTAAATGTAAAAAACCCATTCCCCCCACCTGACCCCTCATCAGAAGAAATCAGCCCAAGAGCTGACATTTCCCTGATCCAGAAAGAAACCGATTGGTGCCCTAAAGTCCAAATTGAGGAAGGCATTGAAAATACTATAAAGGACTTGGAAAAAAATCATGCTAGCACCTGACCAAGCTGCAATATTATGTGGTGGACTTGGCAGTCGACTACGCCCCATAACGGATAAAATCCCCAAGCCCATGGTTCCAGTGAATGGGGTCCCCTTTCTCGAGCATTTAATTTTCCAATTGAAAGAAAATGGTATAGTTAACTTTGTTCTATTGACTGGTTATTTGGGTGATCAGATTCAGCAATATTTTGGGGATGGTAGTAAATTGGGTGTAAAAATTCAATATTCGCAAGGGCCTGCCACATGGGAAACGGGCAGAAGGCTTCACCATGCAAAAAACCTTCTTAAAGACATATTTATGATTCTTTACTCTGACAACTTTGTTCAGTTTAACCTGAAAAAGCTTACGGAGTTTTATGAGGATAAAAAAACACTTCTATGTTTCATGGTGCAGGCAAAATCTAATGGTAATATTCGATTGGGGGAAGATGGAATCGTTGAGTTATACGATAAAACCCGGTCTTCAAAAAATATAGACTTCGTGGAATTAGGATATATGATAGCCAGCAAGAAAATTTTTCAATTTATTACGAACGAAAACTCAAGCTTTTCTGATGCCATATTTAAGTTAGTTTTGGAGCACCAGGTAGCGGGCATGGTAGGAGGGGATGCCTACCACAGCATTTCAGACCCAGATCGATGGAGACTGACGGAAAAATATTTAACCCCAAAAAAGATCCTTTTAATCGACCGCGATGGAGTCATTAATCACAAGGCTCCAAAAGGAGAATATATTGACTCCTGGGGCCAATTTTCTTTTATCCGGGAAAATATTCAGGGAATGAAATCTCTTTCTAATTTAGGTTTTTCATTTATCATCATTTCCAATCAGGCGGGTATCGGCCGAAAAATGGTTTCAGAAAAAACCGTAATATCAATAAATGAAAAAATGAAGAGCTCCCTGGAAAAAGAAGGGATTAAAATTTTAGGAGTCTACGTCTGCCCCCATCATTGGGAAGATAATTGTTTTTGCAGAAAACCAAATCCCGGACTTTTTTTTAAAGCGACAAAAGAGTGGTTATTTCGGTTAGATAAAACCATTTTCATAGGTGATGACCCCAGAGATTGCCAGGCAGCGTATAATGCTGGTTGCGGGTCGATTTATATTGGGAACAAATCTGACTTAGCGGACCTCTCTATAGACGAACAACCATGCGGGGTATTTAATAACCTTGAAGAAGCGTTACCTGTTTTGGAGAAAATATGATCATTTCTCGGACCCCATTTAGAATCAGTTTTGCCGGTGGCGGAACCGATTTGCCATCCTATTATCTTAAAGACGATGGGCAAGTGATCAGCACTACCATTGATAAGTACATATATGTAGCGGTTAAACGTCAAACAGCCATTGCGGAACACAAATTCCGAATTAACTGGAGCAAGGTAGAGTTTACGGATAGCATTGATGATATTGAACACCCGATTGTTCGGGAAGCACTTAAAATGATGAAGATTGATTTTCCGCTTGAGATTTCCACATTTGCAGACATCCCTGCACAGACTGGACTAGGATCTTCAAGTGCCTTTGCTGTGGGATTATTACACGCTCTTCATGCTCTTAAAGGTGAAATGGTCACCAAGGGCAGTTTGGCCGCTAAGGCCGCCCAATTAGAAATAGATAGGTTGGACAGGAAAATTGGCAAACAGGATCATTATTCCGCTGCTTATGGAAATATTAATGTTTTCGGATTTCACAAAAATGGCCAAGTTTCTGTAGATCCGGTTTTTTACAGGCCGGAAACCAAACTAGCAGTCGAAAATCATTTAATGCTGTTTTATACAGCAATAAAAAGAGATGCAAATAAAATATTAAAAGTTCAATCTGAAAACACTCCAAATAACTACCATATTCTCTCAGAAATGAAAAACCAGGTGAAGATTATTAAAGAAATGCTTTCATCGGGGAAAAACCTTCACGAATTCGGGCGAATTTTAAAGCAGGGATGGGAATTGAAAAAAAACCTGGCCAACACAATTTCTTCAAGTGAAATTGACCAGTACTACGAAAATGCCTTAAAAGCGGGTGCCATAGGGGGGAAACTTCTTGGGGCTGGAGGTGGTGGTTTCTTATTATTTTACGTGGAACCACAAAATCAACAGGCTGTAAAAAAAAGCCTCTCCAACCTTTATGAACTGCCTTTTAATTTTGACACAGGCGGGGGCACACGAATTACCTACTATGACCAGACTGAAATTTAAATCATAAGCATTTCAAATCAAATTTAGAATTCAATCAAAAAACATATCATTCATTTTATACATACAAAAAAGCATTTATGGATTTTTCCGGCTTAAAGATTGGGTATGCTCCACATGTTGATTTACAACACCCTTTTAATCTTAGAAATTTTGTCTATTATGCCTCAAAAAGGAATATAGATTTTGAAATCGCGAAACCTAACGAAAGCTACGACATTATCCTTTTATCCCCGTTAGCAGATCTAAGTATATGGTGCAAATACTCTAAAGGGGACGCAAAGATTATTTTTCATACTGTTGACTCTTACTTAGATGCTCCAAAGTGGAATTTAAAGGGAGCATTTAGAGGATTAGCTAAATATCTAGTCAATGAACAAAAGTGCCTTAGGGTGAACTATTCCCAATTGATAAAAGACATGTGCCTCAGAGCCGATGCCGTTGTCTGTGCAACCCTGGAACAAAAAAATGCAATCCGTCAATTCTGCAACAACGTGCATATAATTCTTGAATGTCATTTCAATGCTGTTCGGAGCATAAAAACAGATTATAGTATTGGAAGCAGAATTAATCTGGTTT
>Ga0233439_10006497_pt1 | contig 10399 bp, 16 predicted proteins | sample SI_123_September_6_FD_182713 | JGI IMG/M metagenome (GOLD analysis project Ga0233439, IMG submission 182713) | Seawater microbial communities from Saanich Inlet, British Columbia, Canada - SI_123_September2016_100_MG | ecosystem: Environmental > Aquatic > Marine > Inlet | place: Canada: British... | reverse complement strand
ATTTCACATTTATTTTTTTTAAAAAATCCCACTTTCATCCAAACTCTGCTTTCTTTTCATCCCAGCACTTTCTACAAAGCTGTCCTTCTATCTTCCAATTTCCCTTTGGATTATATCTGATGAGTCCCATTTTTCCTCCGCATAGAGAACAAAAATTCTTTTTCTTTCCATGATCTTCTTCTTTTTGATCAAAGCACTTTTTGCATAACAGTCCTTCCATATCCCATTGCCATCTAGGTTCCCACAAATCAGTAATTTTCTGTGTCATTCCACATACAACACATGGTTGTCTTACTTTTCCTTCATAGTATTCTTTTGATTTATCAAAATGACAGTCTCCGCATAGGGGCCCTTTGACATTCCACTCTCTTTTTGATTTATGTTTGTGAGTGAGTTCCTTGTTACAAATACTACAAAATGTTGGTTTTTTGCTAAATAGTCCCATTGATCTTTATGATATGATATATTCTATAAATGTAAACAAAATAAAAATAATAAAAAAGTGTTTATTCTCTTAAGATTTTTTCAAGAGCTTGACTTGCATTTAGCATACCATTTCTCTTGGCAAATTCTTCGATCATTTTGAATTGTTTTTCAGTAAAACATACTGGCATTGAACGATTTTCCATACCTATAGTCCATATTTTTACCTAATATCTTTTTCTCTTGGAAAGATATTTCAAACCATTTTATCAATATCTCATATGGTAAAGAAACGACAAATTTTGGTAATTGGACATAATACAAATGGTTGCACTCCCGAACATGAAAAAGTAGCATACGATGTTGGATTTGAAATCGCAAAATCTGATTCTGTATTGCTTACTGGTGGATTGGGTGGTGTTATGGCTGCAGCTTCCCATGGAGCAAAAGATGCTGGAGGTTTGACTCTTGGAATAATACCTCAAGATGATGCTACTTTGGCCAATGAATTTTGTGATATTGTGATACCCACAGGTATGGGATTAACTAGAGATTTTTTGAATGCATTAAGTGCTGATGGAATAATTATTGTCGGTGGAGGATCTGGCACTTTATCTGAAGTTTGTGCAGCCTATATGCACAAAAAACCTATGGTGGCAATTAGAAATCTGAATGGTCCTGTGGCACAATATATTGATGGATATGTTGATCATAGAAAAAATGTGAAAATTATTGGTGAAGATACTGCACAAGAAGCAGTACGGAAAATTTTAGAATTAATTACTGCATAGAAATTAACAGAGGATCTGGTCTGTAAAACTCACCATGTTCATCTGCAAGTTTGTTTAATTCATCAACTATTTTCTTAATTCCAATCTCTTTTGCAGTTTCAAATAATGGTTTTTTGAGACCTAGTCCTAACTGTGCTGCTTTTTCAATCTCTTCAATATCACTTGCTCCGTTTGAGACAAGCCATGCAGCATTGTTTAAAATATTTGCAACAATTTGAATTGGATCACATTTCTCAGCTAACTCTTCTGAGAGTGCAACACGTTCGTATTTGTCATCAGAATATTTGTAATACCCTTCTCCTGATTTTTGTCCAAGTTTTTTATCATCAAACATTTTTTCAACAAGTGGGTGTGGATTGATTACTTTTTTGTCACGTAAATGCATCTCTACTGTGGCCTTGTGAATTACATCCATTCCAGTAAAATCTGCTAATTCAAATATGCCCATTGGAAATCCAAGTTTAAATTTTACAGCAGAATCAATTTCTTCAAGTGTTGCACCCGTTCTGTCTTTTACAAAACATGCTTCATGAACCATCGGAATGAATAATCTGTTAATTATGAAACCTGGAACATCTTTTCTACATAGTACAGATACTTTGTTAACTGATTTTACATATTCTTGAGTTAAATCAGTAATTGCTTGTGCTGTTTTTTCACCTGGAATTACCTCTACTAATTTCATTAGTTGAGGAGGATTGAAAAAATGAATTCCGATAAATTTTTCAGGACGTGATGTTGTATTTGCAATTTCTGTAATTGGTAATGTACTTGTATTTGATGCAAAAATCACTTCTGGCCCTGCAACTTTGTCTAGTTCAGCATAAACTGATTTTTTTAATTCCATAATTTCAGGAACTACTTCAATTACCAGTTCTGCATTTTTTACTGCATCACTCAAATCTACAATTGGTGTAATTCTTGAAAATATTGCATCTCCTTCTTCTTTGGATATTTTTTCTTTTGAAACTAATTTGTCCAGACTCCATTTTATTTTCTCCATTGCTTTGTCTAGAAATTCTTGTTTGATATCTCGTAAAACTACATTATATCCTGCAGTTGCTGAAACTTGAGCAATCCCATGTCCCATTACTCCAGAACCTAAAACTGTGATATTTTTTACTGTCACAATTTACCAAAAATCGAGTATCCTTTATAATGTATTTCACAATTTTATGAATTAATGGGATTATTCAAACGTAAGAAGGATGATGAAAATAAAACCAAATGTGATGTTTGTGGAACAGAACTACATGATCCTGAACGCTTGAAAAGACATATGAAAAAAGCCCATGGCAACATACCTGCAAAAAAATTAGATCCTAATGCAGGTGATGGTGGTACATGGTAATTGGAATTAAGTTCTGGTCAAAAATCTAGTTTAGTTTTTGTAGGTGCATTTGTATTGGCAGGAATTGTACTATCCACTTTAGTTTTCCCTTTCTGGAATCTAATTCGTGAGGATGTCTACGAAGAAGTTATTATTTTGAATAATGATGATGGCATTTGTTATGTTGAGACTAGTGATACTATCCCCAAGATAATTGAAGATTGCACACTACAGTCCGGTGATGTTGTTACTATCAAATTTGGAGAAGGTCTAGCATGGGCAACTATTGAAGAGCCATAATAGATGATTTAATATTTTAAAACCTTTACAAAATATCATGGATTGTATTTTTTGTAAGATTGTATCTGGTGAAATAAAATCAAAATTCCTAAAAGAAACAACATATTCCGTTTCATTCTTAGATGCATTCCCTCTTGCAACAGGGCATGTTTTGATTATTCCAAAAAATCACCATCAAAAAATTCAAGACATGAGTATTGAAGAAAACACTGACCTCTTTTCACTGGTTCACCAAATGATTTCAAATATAGATAAAATTACTGGATCAACATTGGTTGCAATTCATAATGGAAAAGATGCTGGACAAGAAATTCCACATGTTCACGTACATCTAGTTCCTAGAAGTAAGGATGATTCTGCTGGTGCAATTCATAGCATGTTTAGTTCTACTGTAACTCTATCTGAATCTGAGATGGATGGATTATATGAAAAACTGAAAATTTAATACGGGTACAACCGTTCTTTGGTTACTGCATTATCTACCCTGATTGCTTTAGTAGGACAAGTTTCTGCAGCATTCATAATTTTATTAATTCCTGCACCTTTCTGATTTATTACTGATGATTTGGGGTTTGATCTGCTTTCTTTGTTAATTGAAAATACATCTGGTGCAATTATCTCACAACTACAGCATCCTATGCACAAACTTTTGTCTACATCTACAATAAGATGTGGTTGTTTTTTTGGTTCTTGTGCTTTTTCAAACTCTCCATTTCTTCCATCTGCACGTATTCGCGTATTGTAATCTTCCCAGAATTTTCGTTCATATTCTTTCCAAAAATTAGGATCTCCCTCTTCAAATTCGCGAGTATATTTGCCCCAATCTTGCTCAGGGATGCTTCCATCATCTGGTGCTCCCCATTGGGGTTTTCTTTTAAAATCCTTTTTTGGTTTGTTTTGAGTTGCCGCTTGATAACTAGAATTAGTTCTTTGATTGTGATTACTCTTTAGATGATTGTATGCCTCGGTAATTTTCTTAAATTCTCCATCTTCTGATTTCCCATCGTTCTTATCTGGATGCAACTCTAATGCCATTTTTCTGTATGCAGCTTTGATCTCAATTTGTGATGAACTAGAATCTACATTCAATACTCTGAGTGCTTGAAATGTATTCACTAGAAATAGAGGTTTGTCATATGTTAAAAATAATTGCCTATCATTTACAGTTAATTTATTTTTTCTAATAAAACTTCATCATCTGCCTTCCATGCAGGTTCTACAATACACAAAAATTTCAAATCATTAGTCCCTACATTCGCAATAAACTGTTTAGAGTTTGGTGGAACGTATGCTGAATCATCTTTTTCTAAATTGTGAGATTCATCATTGACGTATAAAATCCCTGAACCTTCTAAAATATAGTATATTTCAGATGAAGTCATTTTATGAAGTTTTGATTTTTTTCCTGATCCTAATGTGAATTGGGCTAAACTGTAATTAATTCCATTTAGAGTGTTGTGAGGGTGGAAATACTGTTTGATTTTGGTTCCTTCATTTCTTTGAATTGAATCAATTTCTGAATTTTTACGCAATGACATTTCATTTAGATGATCATTGAAACTTTTGTTTTAAAATCTGATTCATACCACTCTGTTTTGTATATTGCATTTTTCTTTGGAAGGATGTTTATGGCTATATGTGAAAATTCTTTTTTCTTGTAAATTGAACCATGAGTGTGAAGTGTTTTTGCTGGAATGTGAACAATGTCTCCTTCATTGAGGCTAATTTTCTGGATTTTTTTTATTTTAAAATTAGATTTACTGGAACCAAATTTTCTAAAGATTTCAAGACTGCCTTTCCCTTTAACTCCAATTAATACTTGATTTCCATTATGTTGATGAAGTTTTGTTCTTGAACCTTTTTCAAAATGTACGTGATAGATGTCTTGATCTTTTGCTTTGATTTTTCCTGAAAGAACTTTCATCCAAGTTTTATTTGTAAACCAATCTGGATTTACTTTTCTTTTATCTCCAGTACCTGAGATATTTGATTTTTTCATTTTATATTCTATCCAGAATCTTTTTCTTTTTAGACTGAAATTCTTTTTCTGTAATTACTTCTGCCTTTCTTAATTTGCCTAATTTTTTTAATATTTCTAAATCATCGTGTGCATTTGATGTGACTTTTTTTGCAGTGGATAATCCTTCATTGATTTTTGCAATCCCTTTTTTCTGTAATGTTTCTCTTTCTTTTTTTGCTTGATTGCGTAACTCTTTGCTTGTTTTTGCTGCTTGCTTTGCAGTCATTGAACCAAATTCTACTGCTTCCTCTAATACTTCATCTGCTTTTTTTACTCCTTCTTGAATTGCTTCATCTGCTTTTTTCAAAAATTTGTCAATATACTTGCCTTTCTTATCTGCCATGAATTTAGATTGTTTCCAAATCTATTATTTCTTTCCTATCTGAATTGATTTAATAGATAGAATTGCATACTTTGAACAGTTTTGGCAAAAACATATGATGTAAAGACTGTGGTTTTACGAAAAAAAATTGATGAAACAGAAGCTATGGATATTGTAAATTCGAAGAAAACAGGTCCTTTCAAATCATTACTTTCACGAGTAAAAAACGAAGATGTCCATGTCCATTCGTTAAAATTATACTATGAATGCATTTTGATGGTTTCTGGAAAGTATGTTGCCGATTATTTTAGAAAAGCGACGCATTCTATCTCTGTTGATTCAAACGTATCTGAAGTTTCTTTAGGTGAAGGATTATTTCGAGTACGTTCGAAATCAAGTATCACAAAGGCATTTGTTGGAAAAAGAGGAAAAAATAAAATTGATTTTAAATTAGATGAGCATGTTTTTGTTGAAGAAGAAGACGAATTGACTTTTGATCATCATGGAAATGAAATTAAATTCCCATTTAAGATAAATTCAAAGACTGTAGAGAACTATCCAAAACAATTATTAGAAAAAAACGAATCAAATGTAAAAAAACCTGAGATGACTTATGATGCTGCGATAGACAAGCTTCAAACCCAACTAAAAAAACCAATGGAGTCTGATGTTAAAAATCTAAATGAAGAATTTTCATTACGTGACATTTCTGAAGTCTATATTCCAATCTTTGAGGCTAGATTGATTGGACCAAAAAAGAAAGTTGGAATTATTAGAATTGATGCAGTAAGAAAAAAAGTACTATAGTCTATTATTTCATTTTTAATAATTATTGATTTGTAGTTCAAGTTTACGCCTAAAGAAATTCCCAAGTTTGGGATTTAATAAAATAAGATAATAACACAAAGTATGAATGGCATATTAGAATAGAATATGACCATAAATTTGAGGTCCTTCTTACATGGTTAACTGTATACTGATAGATGATGATCAGGACATTGTAGATATTTTTTCAGAATTACTACATGAGATTGGTGTAGAAATTCTTGCAACTGGCAATGATGGCAAAGATGCTGTGGAGTTGTATAAAAAACACAAGCCTGATTTAGTTTTGTCTGATTTACAAATGCCTAGATATGATGGATACTATGCTGTTGAAAATATTAAGGATGTAGATTCAAATACTAAATTTATTATAATTACTGGGGATCTGAATGTACGTAATTCCCCCCTTCTGAACTTGTTGAACATCCCTATAATTCACAAGCCATTTGACGTTCATCAAATCAAACAAGTCCTCACAGATATTTTCTTACAAGAAAATGAATTGCCTGAATCTTTTGAAATTCAATATAAATTCAAAGAAAATGTCAATCTTTACACTTGCACTGTCAACTATCAACAATATAGAAATTTCAAATTGCTACCAGTAATAGAAGAATGTGAAATTACTCTTACTCAAAAAAACACCAAATTGTTATCTGATGAAATGCAAAATGCCTTAGATTTGGCAATTGAAAATGATGTTAGCAATATTCGTAATTTATCGGAGATTGTCTCTGATGACTGAAAACACACCTTTATGCCTAATGAAAATTAATATGAAAGTATTACGAGATGAAAAATATGACTGAGATTGACACATTTTTTGCAGCATCACTTGAAAAGATGATTCGTGACAATCTTGGCGAAATTACTTTTCACAGCATACAAAATCGTCTATTTGAAAAATATGGTATTTCAATTACTGAATCAATAAAAGAATTTCAAAAATTAGATTCTGTTTTACGAGAATTTTTTGGTGCAGGGGCATCTGGTTTAGAAAAGAAATTCTTGGATGGGGTTTGTTGTATGAAATCAAAACAAGATATATCTGAAAAAAGATTTACAATCGCTGATCCTAAAATTAGTCAATCTATACTAAAAGCATTCAGTGATGATGAAATGTCTAAAATTTTAAATTCTTCAATTGGTGAACCTTGGACTATATCTGAAATTTTAGAGAAATTGGATATCCCTACAACCTCTGGATATAGAAAAATTAATTCTTTAATTGAAGATGGATTGTTGATTAAAACTGGTTCTGATTTAACATCTAATAATAGAGTGGTTGAAAAATACAAATCACTATTTGATAATGTGAATATTGATTTTAACAATAAAATGACAGTTCATGTTCAATTTACGCCCGAAGTTGTTGAAAATAGTACTGTACTTCAAACTGTTTACGGTGAATAACTCTTTTTTGAGTTCAAAAGTGTCTAGAATTTACGTCCATTTTTTTTCTGTATTTGTATAACATTCTGATCTTTGAAGTTATTGAATTAATAATCAAACATACAACATGACTGATTTAGATTGTAAACATTATTGGCCTTCTAATGGTTCTTATTTTTGCATTCATTGTGGAACTGATATTCTAAAAAACTAATTTTATGCTTTATGAAGTTGAATTTGTTGTGTTATAGTTTAACCAATTTTCTAAATTGATCATTGCTGTGTAGTTTTGTAAATATTGGTTCTTCTTTTGCCCATGAACGAATTATTTTAGGATTTGCAGACACTGCTTGTTTTAATAATTCTAGTGATTCAGGATATTTCTCTAATGCCGCTTTACTTCTAGACTTTGCATAGATAACATTTACATTATTTTTATATTTTTTCAAAATTTCATCAAATACATCCAATGCTTTTTCATGCTTTCCTAACTCTGCTAACTGAACTCCTTTTTGAAAAAATGCATCTTGATTGTTTGGGTATTTTTTGCAAACATTTGAAAAACAATTCAATGCCTCTTCATGTTTTTTCATTTTACCTAAAACAATCCCTTTGTAGATCATTGCATTTGGTTTTCTTGGATCAATTAATACTGCCTTTTCTAATGATTTTAATGCATCTTCATGCTCTTGCAGTTTGTCAAGTAACACACCTCTGTTAAAATGTGATGATGCATTTTTTGGGTCTGCATCTATTGCTTTGTCATAACATTCAGCAGCTGCTTGAATATTGCCGTTTTCTGCCATCGCAATTCCTCTATTGTTCCATGCTTGAGCATCTTTTGGATTAATCTCTAGTAAAATATCAAAACATGTTATTGCGTCACTGTATTTTTTTATCTGATTTAATGCTAGGCCTTTGTTAAATAATGCTGAAGTATTTTTTGATTCTTGTTTTAGAACTTTGTTAAATAATGAAATGGCCCCCTTTGGCTGATTCTTTTCCATTAGTGACATTGCATTATACAATAAATCTTCAGTATCTTTTTTAGAACCAAATAACCCCATAATTTCTCCAAAATGATATTGCTAATGAAAGTTTGGCTTAACCTTCCAAATTTGTACAAATCTGCCAAATAGGATCCTCTAACTATGAGTTTTTTCCGCGATTTCTATAAAGTAATTATGAATAGTCTAGTTAGAAATGGACTTTTGCTATGATAGACACGACCACAAGTATTTGATTACCTACAAGGGCACTAGAACTAGTTCTAGACTCCCACAATGGATGGTATGTGAGTATTGCTACAATAATAAAGAAATCTTTAATGATCCTCAACAAGTAGAATCCGTTGCAATTCTAGCCTAATAGAACACTTGATTTTGAATGGAATAATTTTTGATTAGGGAAAATTCTCTGATGCTTTGATCATTTGATTAATGTCTGTTTTACTATGTGCATTTGATATTGCACCTAACTTCCCAGGTAGGAAAAATATTCCTTCTTGTGCAATCATCTTAAAATGATATTTTACTAATGCTGCTCCATCACATTTTGCAACATCTGCTGCATTTGTTATTTCAGTCACTCCATTTTTTACAAAATGAGTCATAAACAAAGAGCCTTTACCAGTAACCACAACTTTGTCATCAAATGATCTTGATAATTCTTTTCTAGCATATTCTCCTAAATCATTAATTTTTGAATAAATTGATTTTCCATTTTTTAGTACAGACAAAGTGGCAAACCCTGATGCCATTGAGGCTGGATTTGCAGAAAATGTACCTCCTCCAACATAACTTCTTTCTGACTTTCTCTTACCTGTTGTATCTGCTTGCTCCATGATTTCTTTTTTACCACACATTACTCCGATAGCCATTCCTCCACCAACAATTTTCCCTAATGTAACAATGTCTGGATTTAATTTCATTGTTGGATAAAGACATCCGTATCTAAATCTAAACCCTGTAACTATTTCATCCAAGATAAATAATGAATTATTTTTGTGAACAAACTCTTGAATTCCTTTAAGATATTCTGGAGTGGCTGGAATACATCCTCCACCGCCAAGCACTGGCTCAATTATAACTCCAGCTAAATTCTTTGAATATTTTTTTAGAATCTTTATTGACTTCTCTAAATCGTTGTATGGGATTGAAACAATTTTCTCTTCATTAACTATTCCACTACTTTCTGATTCTGTAAATGGCCAGTTAACTGATTTTAATAAATCCGATGTATATCCGTGCCATCCCCCATCAATCTTTGCAATTATTTTTTTACCTGTTACTGAACGAGCTAATCTAACTGCATACATTGTAGCTTCAGTACCTGATGTGACATAGCGAATTTTTTCAGCTACTGGAACTGCTTTAGAGATTAACTCTGACAATTTTATCGTCTGTTCGTTTACTGTACCATACATCCAGCTTTTCTCAATTTGTTTTTGTAATGCTTCTTTGACTTTACTAGGACCGTGTCCTAAAATTAAACTCCAATGACCCATCCAATAATCTGTATACTTGTTATTATCAACATCTATGAGATTTTTACCTGAAGATGATTTTACAACAAATGGATATGGTTCATAATATCTTATGTTATGAGAAACACCATTTACATGAAGTTTCAAAGACTTTGCAAATATTTTTGCAGAATTCTTTGTCTTTTTTTTATATTCTGTAATGTAACTCAAAAGTAATTTTCAAAATGAGATCTACCATTTTAAGTATCAAAATATCTCTGATCCTAATGATTTTACTCATAATCTGGGGCTAGGAAGTACATATTAAAAATAAAATGTGTAATTTTTACAATTTTTTGGCCCGATCAGGCATAATTTCACGTATGGTTTATATGGATTCTGACTTTGTTGGCTTTTGCATACGTAACGCAATAGGCGGCGCTCGTGATGAAGTATGGCAAGATGCCACTTTGTGATTCATGGGCCTCCAGTTACGCATACAAGTATGAGGATTTGATTGAAAGATCAATAT
>Ga0233439_10006495_pt1 | contig 10401 bp, 5 predicted proteins | sample SI_123_September_6_FD_182713 | JGI IMG/M metagenome (GOLD analysis project Ga0233439, IMG submission 182713) | Seawater microbial communities from Saanich Inlet, British Columbia, Canada - SI_123_September2016_100_MG | ecosystem: Environmental > Aquatic > Marine > Inlet | place: Canada: British... | reverse complement strand
TAAAGCCAAGAAAGATTCGAGCGAAAACTTTGTTGACAAGGCATTTGTAGAGTTTAGTCAATATTATTTTAAATTTGCAATTGAAAGAATGCATATTGGTAGAATGATTTGGCGTAGAAAAGTCAATATTGCATTAAGAAAAGATAAAACTATTGGGTTTTCAAACAGGCTTTCTGAGGAAAGACATTTATCAAGCACAAATTCTGTCCCAATCCAGACAAAACAAAACAAAGCTGCAAAAAGTGATAAAGATAAAGAATTTCCTGGTGATTACAAATCAAAATATTTTTGGAGAGAAGAAGATTCAAGAAACAAAGGCGATAACACATTATCAATTACAGCATTGCCACAGCTGCTTAAAACAAATACATATATTAAAAAAGTAGCGTTACAAAACGTAAAGCATAGGCAGAACTTTGATGACTCTGATCGTGGTAAAAGCACAAAGTCACCGCAAAAAAGACTTTCTCCAGAAATTGTTAAATTAGTTGAAGAGCGTTTAGACAATGAGTATATGCCTTTTTACTTTCACGATCTTAGAACAAATGAAATATTGGCTTTTCACGCATTTATTGATACTATATCTGACAGCTTTAGTCCAGAATACGCATCATCAACAGGGTACGGCAGAATAGACGATGTAAAACACTATGTCAAGACAACAAGGACAATAAATACAACATTTAACTTAGTATCATATAATCAAGACGATCACGATTTAATGTGGTACCAGATTAACAAGTTAGTTTCTATGGTTTACCCACAATGGTCAAAAGGAATTAAAAGGAATGATAAAGGTAACACAGCTTTTCCTTTTACTCAAATGCCAACAGCATCACCTTTAATAAGACTAAGAGTAGGTGACGTAATAACTTCAAATTATAGTAAAGAGAACTTAGCAAGATTACACGCACACGGTGGTGATATAGGTCAACAAAAAATAAGCACAAAACCTAATCAAAAGAAAGCGCAAGCAGATAGTCAAAAAAACACACCTAGAAAAATTAAACTTGAATATGCTGAATATGTTATGGGCAAGGATCAGTCTCTTGATGCCCTCGCCGGGACATTTGCATATCCAGTATTTAAAAGTCAAACATTTACAAATGTGTTAGGTGAGTCAAAAAGAGAAAACAATGACACAGTTGAAAAATATAGGCCTATCTCAATCGGAAATTTTTCAACTTATAACTCATTATCTGAAGAAGATAAAAAAAATTATGTGATCCCTGGGAGAGATGCTAGAATAATCATTGAAAAAATTAATAAAAATTTAAAGAAATCTGATAACTCAATTACTGATTTATATGTAGCGTTTGTTGTAGATGAGACGGGAAAGAAAATTAGTAAAAAGTTTGTTATAACGGACAACCAATTTACGAAAACCATCCAAGAAGAATACGTAAATGCTGCAGGATCAAGTGTAGTTGACGCAAGAATCGGTGACAAAATAAACAACCCATTTACAGCAGCGTATGAATCATCAAGGGGAGAAGGTTTAGCAGGATTTATAACAAACTTAGATGTTAACTATAATGAGTCAACTTGGCAGACAGAGATTAAAGGTTCTAGAGCGCCGATGATGGTTAAGATAACTATAGGGTTTGCGCCAGTACACGACATTCCGCCCGGTCTTGATCATCTTGGGGAAATGAGGGCACCAATATATAATGTGGGAAGTATAAACAGGAAAATGTTTAGAACACCGTATGACGACGATATAGCTAAGACAGAAAGCAAAAAATAAAATGGCAATATCTAGATTTGTAAATGTAAGAGGAAAAGAGTTAAATATTTCAGGATTGTTATATAGAGCAATATTGAACGAAGAGATTGATGTAGACGTAAAAATATCTGAGGAGGGTAAACGACTAGATCATTATGCATATGAATATTATGGTGACTCAGGTAATTGGTGGGTAATTGCAGCTGCTAGTGGAGTTGGTTGGTGGCTTCAAATTCCTGCAGGAACATATCTTGTAATCCCGACAAACTTGTCACAAATAGAAGCACTCAAAGAGAGTATATAATGGCAAATGGTGTTAATAGAAGTGATAATGATAAAACAAGAAAAAGCATTAATGCAACAAACTATAAAAGGGCTGTTAATGCTTTAGAACAGTCAAAATTTGATAAGTTTGTGCCTTTAAAGTCTAATAAAGAAATTTTAAAATTATCGTTAAAACCAGAAAACATAAAAGAAGTAAAAGATGTCGAAAAGATGTTTGAATTAATTACATCTTTATTCCAGTCTATGACTACACAAGGTTTCACGACTTTCGAGATTGTAAGATATATTGCAAATGAGTTAAATAAATTTAGTGATGATGACAGAAAAAACATAATAAGTTTTCTAGAAGAGTCTTATACAATTGTTCACTCAAACTACAAAGGCAAGCTAACTAAAAAAAATTACGACAACGTATCTAGGATTTTATTTAATCATTTTAAAGAAGATGAATATGGAGCATATACAGACTTAGGGTATAGACTAATTGGATTAAAAAACGATATTAATAGAGATATTAAAGCTTTATGCATATCTAAAAAAGAAAACATAATACAAAATATTGCGTACGCTCAATCATCAAGTTCTGGATCAGAAAACAAAAAAGTTAATGATGAGCTAAGAAAATATTACAATAATATCAATGTTAATAAGAAAATAGAAAACCCAACAAAAATCAATCCTTCCTACTCTTGTATTATGATTAACAATCCAGATATCAAAGTAGGATCTAGAAATTCTTTGGAGTTAGCAACCTTTTTCAATTCTGTGAGCAATTTAGAGTTTAGTCGTGCTTATCCATTTTTTAATGCAGAATTTGTAATTCCAAACTATTCTAAACAGGATATGAACTCTGTAATGCGGGCCGGCTCAATTAACCAGTTTATCAATGGAAGCCTAGATAAGTCAAAAACAACGTCAAACTATAGATCTATGGAAGGTATAAAAGTAGAGAGAGAAGATGAAAAAAGTGAAGGTAAGATAATAAAAACAAATATGGCTCTTTTTACAACGCCTCAAACGTTAGTTAATCTCAATGAAGAGACAGGTCATAGCTCAAATATACTGTCATCAAACAAGTCATTGAGATTAACTTCAATAAAAGACTCTACACAACCTTTTATGACGCTTAAAAACTTGTCAATTAATGTTTCACCCACAAAAGGTTTTATGTCTTTTAAAACTGGAAAGTTAAGTCTAGTATTGCATGATAGAAGTCGACTTCCAGATATAGCTCCTTTCGTTAAGCACGATTTGTTTGGAGCCTTTGGTGCAGAAATTGTTCTAGAATATGGTTGGTCTCATTTAGACGAAGACAATCCTTCATTAAATCCTTTAGGAGCATTTTTAGGCAATTCTAAGGTTAAAGAAGTCTATATGATTACAAATAGTAGCTTTTCAATGGACAAATCAGGTATGGTAAATATTGATCTGTCAATTTCAATGAAAGGTGCTAGTTTATTAAGAAACACAGAGATCAACTTTATTGCTGAAAACAGGATTAAATCTCAATCTTTAAAGTCGCTAATCGCAAGAATTGAATCTTGTCGTCAAAGTTTAAAGATAACAAATTATGAAACAGGTATATTGTCAAGACTAAAAAGCGATAATATACTTGATCCAGTATCTCAAATAGACAAAGCAGTAGCTATAGATCTTAGCCAGTTTATATCTAATTATGATTTTTTAGATTTAGAAAACATGACAAGCTTTTATAAACTTGTTGGTGGCACGGACGTGTTTACTGTAGAGATAAATGATGTTAATGGACTTCTTGATTCAAAAGATAAATATTTAAGTTTGATTTTTGGAGATCGACTTCAAGATGCAAATAACAAAAAAGAGTTAGAGATTAATTGTGATTATACAGAAAGTGAAATTAGAGATCATATAGATGATATACTAAATGCATTCAAAGATTTAAAAGCAATAGCAGGCATAATTCTAGATCAGGACGCAGTTGAGCCTGAAATTGAAGCTTCTTTGTTGGAGTCAATAGTAGGCGGCATTGATTTTATAGATCCTTTTTTCCCGACGCGTAAGAACTTCTATGATGGATTAAAAGATCCAGCTAAGTATGTCACTTTTGGTTCAATACTAAACTCGCTCATACAAACACACGTTTTAAATAAAACACCACAAGACTTTGATGAAATACAAACAATTTTTTACGCAGCAAATGAATTTGCTGCTGGCATGAAACGTAAAAACTTGGCAACATTTCTTATTCCAAAAAAAGAGTTGAAAGATTTCATAAAAAAAGAAATTAAAAATGAAGCTAGAGAAAACAACAACAAGGTAGGTAAAGGAATAAAAGTCTTAACAGTTGAGTCTTTAATAGCACAGATTATTAATAAGTTTATTGTTTCAAGAAACAATCCAATGTTTGGTTTGAGCGAGTTATACAAACTTGACGAAAACCAATCAGTTATTGCTGCAAATGAAGACAAAGAAATTCAAAAAGATTCTGTTGAGAGAAAATTACATGACATTTATTACCCGGGAAAACATTTTAAAGCGAAAAATGATATAACTTTTAAAATACCCTCTATTAGAATGACCTTTGACAGTTTAAATTCAGACTCTATTAATTCAAGAAAAGCAAAAACAATTCTAAGAATATCTATTTACGATCAAAATGATACGCCTTTCGAATCAATCTCAAATATTTTGCAAAAGCTTTATACAGAAGATTTTAAGAAAAGTATAGATTCTATTGCAAGGATAAAAAATAAGTACGGGAACACAGGTTCCAAGACGTTATACGATAAAAAAATCGATGCTGAAATGAAAATCTTAGTAAAAAAAGAGTTTGTAACAGTAAAAAACAACAAGTATACGTTTAATCCACTTAAAAACATACAATCGGGAAAGTTTAAGTCTTCAATAAAAAGCTTCTACAAAGAACTATTTCCTTCATTAACATTTGGAACACAACACACAGCAATACTTTCAGCAAATGTTTCAACAATAAACGATAACAAACTAGCTTCTGTGTATATTACTAACTCTGACAGGAACAACCAAAGTGAACTAAACAGCAGGATTAAACCTGACTTGCCACTTAGAGTATTACCAACACAAGCTACTATAGAAACTTTTGGTTGTCCTTGGATTAATTTTGGTCAATTCATCTTTTTGGACTTTGATACAGGAACAACAATTGACAATAAATACGCTGTTACAGGTATCACACATAATTTTTCTCCCGGAAACTTTAAAACTAGTCTAACTCTCTCTTACGGCGATGTTTATGGACAGTACGAAGCTGCTGCAGATCTTATTGAATCTGTAACTTCACATCTTCACGCTAGCAGTCAAAAACTAACTTCTTCTCAGAAAAACAAACTATTAAAAAGTACTCCTCTCACAAGCAAAGATGACATTGTTATCCTAGGTGAAAAATACATAAAAAGCAAATTTTTTGAAGGCCACTTATATGATGTGAATATTAATCATAGTCAAAGAAATACAATAAAATTAAACAACCCATTATATGACGCTAAGTTTCATAATTACTTGTGTTTATTGGTTTATCATAATTCATTTTCTACAAACTTGCTTGAAAATGAAACCTTTAAAAAAGAAAACTATGAAATGTCAATAGGCACCCAAGACGATCACAATAATATTTTTGTTGAAAAGTTTAAGAAATTTTTCATGGATAGCAAAGAATACACAATTGATGCTGTTATTCTTGATGATCCGCAAGCAAAAAACAATGGATTTAAATTTAATATCATCAGAGATACTAATCCTAAGAAAAATACAAAGCTTATAGTTTCGCAAAAAATAAACAGTGTAAATATTGCGACTATTGAAACACCTTTTATGCTGTTTACAAAAAAAAGTACAAAGGAAAAAGGGTTTGCTATTGATTATAATAAAATTGCTTTTAAAAATCTAAAATCGTACAAAGAATCATTTGCAGCTTATGCCAGAGAGAAAGCTGAAAAAGACAATATCAGCGCTGATAAAACTATAAAGTCTTACGATAAATCCTTAAGTAGTTATTATGATGTTATAGCTGTTTTAAATAAATCATCGGAAGAAAATAAGGGAATTTTAAATCTAAGGTTACAGACGTTTACGTTAGAAGATGTCCTTGGAGAAAGCTTTTTATCTGCGAATGAAGATTTATGGGGAGATTGGGCTGTTGATCGAGGAGCGTTGAGCAAAGAGTTGACAGAGGCTAAAGTTGTTAAAGTTTCTTACAAAGTAGATGGAAATCAATCTGAACGACGTAGCGCATACAAAGCTGAAGACATAGAAGTTAAGTTAGAAAAGGTAAAAAGTTTAAAGAAAAGTTCTGAAACAACTATACATAAGATAGAAGTTAATGTAGGCAGTATTAAAAATATAATAGCAAATAATAAAAAAGCAAAGCTTGGTTTGTCTTCTTTTCAAAATTTCCCAATATTTAAACATTTAAAAGTTTTTTATGACAGTGAAATACAGCTTACCTTCAGTAATACTGAAAGCAAAGTAGCTGCGATATCAAGTCAAAAAGGAATAAAATACTATGATGCAAAAATTGACGATAGTGTAAGGAAAGATATATTTAGTAAAACAAATATTGTTTCCTTAGATATAATTGAAAATCTTACGGGAAATGCGAAACTGCAAATAATAATATTAAAGCATAAAACAGCTGATGGTTTTGTAGAATACAACAAGGAAACAGCAAGATTTGTAAATATTTTTGATCCAGAAGTTGACTTAATATCGATTTTTGATAAAAACTTTATTGAAACAAAAGTTATAAAGCATCAAGTTGGAGATAGACGTTTTATTGAAAAGAAATTAGAAGTTGTTTCTAAAGGTGTTACAAAAACTCCTATTAAACACAAGTTTGCACAAGGAGAAGATCTTAAAGGTGATGAACCTGCAGAGCAGACCAACAGACTAGATAGAGAGTATCCTAGTCCTGAAGTAGTTGAAGCGACGTCTAAATCTGGAAGAAGAGAGGAAGGCTTAGCGGAAGACATTGAAGCTTTTGAGTATGTAATATCAATAAGAGATTTAATAGATTACATTGACACAAAAACAGTAGATTTTGTTAACAGCAAAGAAAAAATATTATATGCACACTCAAAAGAAAAAAAACTTGGAGTACAACTAAAAAAAGGGAAAAACAATTTTAAACCAAAAAACAAAGAAGGAAAATACAGGCACAGCTTTGCTCCAGAAAACTTAAATAAAGCGAATGAGCATGCTTTAGATTGGACTTGGGATGGGGCAAGTGGTAACAACGGGAACAAATCTCAAAAACAAACTGAAGTTGTTGAAAGTGTATATAGGGGAATAAAGGAATCCAATCTACCTGCTGTTGATAAGAAGGTGTTGAATTTAAAAGTTATGGAAAAGTATATACCACCAAATGAAACAAGCAGCAGATCAGGACCTGGAAATGATGAGTATGGTGGTCAAGCAAGATCAGTTGATTACGCAAAAATAACACTTAATTTTAAAAATTCTGAAGCTGGTCTTGCTGTATTTAAAGAAAAGTTAGATAATGAATTTAGCACTGCAAAAACTCATGTAAGCTTTGCAGACATCCAGACAAAATTTTATAATGCAAGTCAAGACTACTTAGACTACAAGGTAAAAGAACTTTCGATATACGACGCTACACCAAATAAGGAGGGCATAAAAGGTACATTGGCAATAATTAGTTATAATACTGCAACAATATCCAATAGTAGTAAAATAAGAAAAACTAGACAGAGACGAACAAAAATTCAAAGAAGACTTTTTTATTTGTTGTATTTTGCTGCAAAGCATATTTTGACAATGAAAAATAGTCAAGGAGCAGAGCTCTATGGCGCCGCATTTGATCATGTTTATATACGAACAGGAGGAGATATTCCGCTCTATAAAACTCCAACGAGGAACAACTCTACAACATTAAGACACGATAGCGGATATGCTGTCGATATCCAGCTTAAAAAAGACAACAAGGCTCTTTCCCTGACAAAAGCTAAACAAGGTACAGAATTAAATGCAGATCAATTAAGACATAATGAAATTATATGGGCTTATCTAAGAGCGTGTAAAGAGCTTGGTGCCACTGGTATTGGCGCTGATTATGACTATGATCATGGTAATGCTTTTCATATAGACATTGCTAAAGAGAATCCAGACTTTAAAGATGAGAATATGAAAGATACATACTCGCGTGGCTTTACAATACAAGTAACAGGTGGATTAAAATCTTACAAGAAAAAGAAAAACGAGCTTAATGAAGATGGTAGTTTGACTATATCTAAGGCTGCTATTTTAAGATCTATTAGTAGTATAAAAAGCGTAAGATATTGGGGTAAGGATGATGAGTCTGGATCTTATAAAAAGGAAGCAGCGCCTAAAACTCTGAAAGATATATATAATAAGAAAGGATAGCGTTAAAATTATTTGTAAATTTGTTGTTTTTAATTTATTATATCTTTATGAATAAAGAATTATTTGAGTTATACAAAATAGATTATTTAGAAGGTTTTAAAAACTATTTAGTTTTTTTTAAAGAGGTAGGTGAGGATGATTTTGACATTGAAGAAACTTTACCAATAAGCAAGTTAGAAGAGTTTAGAGGTTGTTTTAAAGAGAACACAGATCTTTTAGAAGAATATGATAAAAAATCTTCATATAAAGAAAAAGTATTAGAATACAATAGTTTATTTCTAAGTTTAAAAAAATGTTGTATTGATTTATTGGTTTTTAAAGCGTTCAAAGAAATAGAAAAAAATGAAAGCATTTTAAATACTTTGAAAAGTTTTAAACCGTACAAAAAGTTTACGGAAAATATACTATATAATAAGTACAACAATGTATCAGGAAGATTAGTTGTAAAAGAAGGACCTAAAATATTAACGCTACCTACGAGGTATAGAAGTATATTAAAAAGTAGGTTTGAAGAAGGTGGAATTTATAGTATAGACTTTTCTGCATTAGAGCCTAGAATAACTGCAAAGTTATCAGAAACAAAGTCAGGTAGTGATATTTATGAAGACATACTTGATTTACTTTCTTATGACGCTGATAGGTCTGTAATTAAGAAAGCTGTTATCTCGAGTATTTATGGCGCAAATTACACTTCACTTGAAAACTTATCTATTAATAAAAGCAAAGAGTTGTTTGATATAATAAATTCTTATTTTGATTTTGACAAGATTTTAAAGATGTCAAAAAATATTGACGATTTTGGTATTAGAAGAAATTATTTTGGCCGGCCAATTTGGAATATTGAAGAGACTAGAGAAAATATCTTAATAAACAACTACATACAGTCAACAGCAGTAGACGTAAGTTTATTGTATTTTTCAGAATTAGTAAAAATTACAGAAAAAATTGTTCCTATGTTTGTTTTGCATGATGCATTAATTGTTGATATAGAGGATAAAAACTTTGAAGATGTATGTGAAATAGTTAACAATGGTTATATGAATGATAAATTAGGGCATTTTCCTCTTAAAATAGAAAAATTTAATATATAATTAATAAAAACAAGAGGGAGATCTTATGAATCTTAAAAAAGAACAACTATTACATGAAATTGCTGCAAGGTATATACTTGGAAAAAATATTGACATAGACATAAAAGGAAGTACACTGCAATTAGAATGCTTCCAACAACTTCTAACATCTTCGAAGAGACTAAAAGAACTACTTGATGAAGGTACAGACTTTACTTCAATAAAGTTAGAATTAAATACAAAAAAAAGTTTAACAAGAAGATTCCAAAACTTAACAGGAGTTACTTGGAAATTATAAAGGAATTAAATGTATAAAGAACGCGACGTAGAGACTTTATGGGAAAAGTATAGTAAACTATTAGAAAGACTAAACGATGAAAACGTGAGTAATCTGGTAACGTCTATGGATCAGAGAATTTTAATGTCTTCGTTTTCGCAAAGAGAAAAAGAACCTTTTTGTGGAATTGGAGGAAATGTTGAATATTCTTTAGAACTAGCTAAGAAAGCGAATACTTTAAATAAAGCTTTTGAGTATGACTTAAGTAAAGCTTCAATTATAAAGTGTGCTTTGCTGTCAATATTAGGAAGAGTAGGGACATTAACAATAAACAGGTACGTTGAAACAACATCAGAATGGCATAAAGAAAAACTAGGTCAGTATTATGATTGGAACGAAGACTGTCCAAAGTATCAAATAAATGATATGACGTTGTTTTTGTTGCAGTTTTATAATGTTAAGTTAACGTGGGAAGAGTGGAATGCAATTTCTCTTATAAAGGATATGACATCAGAAGACAATAAGTTTTACAATTTACATAAGTCAAGAATGACGTTAATATTACAGTTAGCTCACGAAGCTGTGATGAAAGATGAAAAAGATAAAATCGATGGTGTTTTTAAAGTTCCTTTTTGATAAATATATAG
>Ga0233439_10006492_pt1 | contig 10404 bp, 10 predicted proteins | sample SI_123_September_6_FD_182713 | JGI IMG/M metagenome (GOLD analysis project Ga0233439, IMG submission 182713) | Seawater microbial communities from Saanich Inlet, British Columbia, Canada - SI_123_September2016_100_MG | ecosystem: Environmental > Aquatic > Marine > Inlet | place: Canada: British... | reverse complement strand
TTGGCCACATAAATGTTTTGTAATAAAATCCAGCATGAAGAAAAATTTTAAAAAAATTATTTATTGCACCAATATCAAAGTTAACATTTGGCCAACAATTAACACTTGTTGCCTCTAACCCTTCAAATAACTCTTGTTCTGTGGCTTTAATATTAGGTTCTGTCTCACCGTTTCTATATAATTGAACAATTGCATATGGTTCATCCACACCGGCTCCAAAAAAACCTCTAGGCCTATGATATTTAAAACTTCTGCCTATTAAATGAACACCATTAGCTATTAAGGCTGAAGCTAAAGTATCTCCTTCATATCCATAATAGGTAACTCCATTGAATTTAAATGAAATTTTTTTATCTCTGTTAATTAAACCAATATTTTCTAATCTATAACTTTGAGACATTACGAATTATCCTCATTAGCTTTCATTGTTCGAAAAATCTCATGAGTTGCTGTATCTCTTTCAACTTTTATCCACTGGCGACATCCTGATAAATGCTGCCATAACTCTAAGTGTTTTCCTCTTAAGCTTTTTCTATTATATACAAAGTTATCCCAATCTTGATCTGAAATTTCTTTATTAAGTTCTGGTCTTTTAACGGTTGCATCACCACCATAAGAAAATTCATTTTGTGATCTCATTCCACAGTGTGGGCATTTAATATGAAGCATTTATGAAATCCAAGTTTTTGTACCAAGCCCTTTTTCATCAAGTAAGTGACCTGTGTTAAATCTATTTAAACTATAACCAGCATTTAATTTATGAACTCTGTCTTGTGCAATTGTATGAGCGAATGTCCAACCTGATGCTGGAGTTGCTTTAAATCCACCGTAGCACCAACCACAATTTAGATATAAACCTTCAATGTGGGTTTTATCAATTATTGGTGAGCCATCCATAGACATATCCATTATTCCACCCCAAGTTCTAAGCATTTTTAATTTACTTAAGAACGGCATCATGGCAATTCCTTCTGTTAAAACATGTTGTAGTGTTGGTAAGTTACCTCTTTGTGCGTAACTATTATATCCATCTAAGTCTCCGCCCATAACCATTTCACCTTTGTCAGATTGACTAATGTAAAAATGTCCTGCACCAAATGTTACTACTCTATCTAAAATAGGTTTAACTGGTTCAGAAACGCAAGCTTGAAGAAGATGAGTTTCTACTGGTAAAGTCATGTTTAGTTTTTCTGCTAAATGATTAGTACTTCCAGCAACACACAGTCCAATTTTCTTAACTTTAATATCTCCACGAGAAGTTCTCACTCCTTGAATTTTTCCACCTACAACATCAAATCCTGTTACCTCACAATTTTGAATTATATCTACTCCCATTGAGTCTGCCTGTCTTGCGTAACCCCAAGCAACCGCATCATGCCTTGCAGTTCCTGCACTTGGTTGCATTAAGCCTCCAAAAATTGGAAATCTTACGTTGTCTGAGAAATCTGCCATTGGAATAATTTCTTTTACCTGTTCTCTGTTTAAGAGTAACGCATCTATTCCATTCAATCGCATAGAGTTTCCTCTTCTTGCATAAACATTCATTTGCGCATCAGAGTGAGCAAGATTTATTATTCCTCTTGGAGAAAACATCACATTATAGTTTAAGTCTTGGCTCATCTTTCTCCAAAGATCCATTCCAAACTCACTAAAAAGCGCATTATCATCATGCATATAATTAGATCTAATGATGGTAGTATTACGTCCAACATTTCCACCACCTATCCAACCTTTTTCAATAATAGCTACATTTGTAATATTGTGCTCTTTTGCTAGGTAATAAGCGGTTGCTAGACCATGACCACCACCTCCAATTATCACAACATCATACTCTTTCTTTGGAGTTGGGTCTTTCCAGGCTAAATCCAAATTTTGGTGTCCCGAAAGAGCATTTTTTATTAGGTTAAATACAGAATATTTTTGCATGAGATTATTTTACACAAAACAATATAGATGGATCTTATTATTTTTATATATATTTTTTAGAAGTTTTCAAATTGGATAAAAGAAGATACTAATCCGGCTTGAAAAAAAATTAAAATTTATAGGAGTTTTACATGAGCGAAGTTAAGTCAGACATTCAAATAGCTAGGGAAGCTAAAATGCAACCTATAAATGATATTTTAGCAAAGATAAATGTGCCGGATGAAAGTACAGCTTTTAGCCCAATGGGCAGACATATTGCAAAAATTAATTTAGAATATTTAGATACCTTAAAAGACAAACCAGACGGAAAATTAGTTTTGGTTACAGCGATTACTCCTACTCCTGCAGGTGAAGGTAAGACCACAACTTCTGTTGGATTGAATGATGGGTTAAATAAAATTGGAAAAAGATCTATTGTATGTTTAAGAGAACCAAGTCTTGGTCCTTCATTTGGAATGAAAGGTGGAGCAGCTGGTGGTGGATATGCTCAAGTGGTTCCAATGGAACAAATTAATTTACATTTTACTGGAGACTTTCACGCAATAACTTCAGCTCACAATCTTCTATCAGCCTTGATTGATAATCACATCTATTGGGGAAATAAATTAGATATAGATGTCAGAAGAATTGTTTGGAAGAGAGTAATGGATATGAATGATCGTTCATTAAGATCTATAAATATTAACTTAGGTGGTGTTGCAAACGGTTTTCCAAGAGAAGATGGATTTGATATCACTGTTGCATCTGAAATCATGGCAATCTTCTGTTTATCAAATGATCTAGAAGATTTAGAAAAAAGAATAGGAAATATTACAATTGCTTACACGAGAGATAGAAAACCTATTTATGCAAAAGATTTAAAAGCTCAAGGTCCAATGACTGTATTATTAAAAGATGCAATTAGACCAAATGTAACTCAAACTTTAGAAAATAATCCTGCAATTATTCATGGAGGTCCATTTGCAAATATTGCTCACGGATGTAATTCAGTAATTGCTACAAAAACTGGACTAAAGCTTGCAGACTATGTAGTGACTGAAGCTGGGTTTGGTGCTGACCTAGGTGCGGAAAAGTTTCTTGATATCAAATGTAGAAAATCAAATTTAAAACCAAGTTGTGTAATTATTGTTGCAACAATTAGAGCTTTAAAGATGCATGGTGGTGTTGCAAAAGATGATTTAAAAAATGAAAATGTTGATGCACTTAAAAAAGGACTGATAAATCTTGAAAGACATATTGAAAATGTTAAAAAATTTGGCTTACCTGTTGCAGTTGCAGTTAATCATTTTATTAAAGATACAGATAAAGAAGTAAAAGCTTTAATAGAATTTTGTGACGGATTAGGTGTTAAAGCAAGTCTTTGTACTCACTGGGCAAATGGTGGTGAAGGAACTAAAGAACTGGCAGCACATGTTGTTGACTTATGTGAAAAAAATGAAGCTAAATTTAAATTTTTATATGAGAGCAAAACTCCATTATTTAAAAAAATTGAGACTATTGCTAAAGAAATTTATAGAGCAGATGAGGTTATAGCTGACACAAAAATTAGAGACCAATTAAAAAACTTCGAAAATGCTGGATATGGAGAACTACCCATTTGTGTTGCAAAAACACAATATAGTTTCTCAACCGATCCTAATCTTAAAGGCGCACCAACAGGTCACGCATTACCAATTAGAGAAATTAGACTTTCATCTGGAGCTGAATTTATTGTTGTCGTCTGTGGAGCTGTTATGACAATGCCTGGACTACCAAGGGTTCCAGCTGCAGACTCTATCAAGTTGAATAAAGATGGTGAAATTGAAGGTCTATTTTAAATTAGTTCCTTAAATAATTAAGCCAATTTTTAACTTCACATGTTCTGTTATTAAAATTCAATAACTCATTTTCAGATTTTATATATGAGATGTGGCTTTCATACTCTTCTTCATTTAAAAAAATTTTATTTACAAATAATCGCTCTTTACGACCCGCAATAAGTTTGAGCATCTGAAAATATTCATAATCAGGATGATATTGTAAGCCAATAATTTCAGAGTTTCCCGCATTAAAGCTTACACCCATCACATTGTTAACTTTGTCACTTGATAAAAGTACAGCATTCTTTGGCAATTCACTTACTTCATCAAAATTAAATGCTGGTGATGTAAAAATTTTTTTTTTATCTTTATATATATAATGTTCCTCACCTTCGTTATTTACAATTACATCTGATGCAATTCCAATATGAGCACCATTTTTTCCAGGATTTACTTTTCCCCCAGCTGCTGTTGAGCAAACTTGTAATCCCCAACAAATTGCTAAAATTTTTTTTTTTTGAGTAAAACAATTAGAGGCAAAATTGATATGCTTCTTAATTACATCTGTCATATCATTTATTCTCATTGCGCCACCAGTAAACACAATACCATTGTATTTGCTCATATTTTTTAGAGCACTAGTTGTTTCATCATCATGACCAGGATTTATGATTTCTGTATTTGTTGACGGTTCTATTTTTAAAATTAAATTTTTTAGATTATCTGCTGCAGAAGCTCCTGCTGCTTTAATGAAAAATTCACTATCCTCTCTAATATTTCCTTCAACAATTAAAATATTTAAATTGCTCATTAAAATAACTCTCCTGACATGCTGTGCTGGTACATTATCTTCATATCATTTTCAGTTAATTTTTTTGGGTTTCCACCAGTAGATGGATCTGCCAAAGCCATTTTTGATAATCTATCAAGATCAAAATCTTTTTCATCAATCACTTCTGACAATTTATGAGGCATGTCTAGTTTTTTTCTTAGATCTAATACCCAGTCAACAAAACCATTAAAAGATCGATCTTTAAGTTCTAGATAGTCACAAATTTTAATTATTTTTTTTTCAATTACATCTTTATTAAAAGTTAATACGTAAGGCATAAATATTGCATTTGATAATCCATGATGAATGTTATTTAAGGCGTTTACTGGATGGCTTAATGAATGAATTGCACCCAAACCTTTTTGAAATGCTGTTGACCCCATACTAGCTGCTGTTAACATGTTTTGTCGTGCTTCAATATTTGATCCATTATTAACGGCTTCAAATAACCAATCATTAATTATTCTCATACCTTCTAAAGCAATTCCATCAGCCATTGGGTGGTATCCTGGGGCGCAATATGCTTCTAGATTGTGAGCTAGCGCGTCCATACCTGTTGCAGCTGTAATCTTTGCAGGCAAACTAAGTGTTAATACTGGATCTAAAATAACTATAGAAGGCAAAAATTTAGGATGAAAGATTATATTTTTCACACCTGTTTCCTCATTTAAAATTACAGATGCACGTCCTGTTTCAGATCCTGTTCCAGCAGTTGTAGGTATAGCAATAATTGGCGCTATTTTTTCAGAATTTGCTTTGCTCCAATTATCTCCAACATCCTCAAAATCCCACAAAGGTAATGTTTGACCCGCCATAAAAGCAATTGCTTTACCAACATCCAAACCACTACCACCTCCAAAAGCTATTACTCCATCACAACTACTTTTATTATAATAATCAGCACCCTCCGTTACATTGGTGCCGGTTGGATTACCCACTACATTTGAATATAATTTGGCTAAAATACCTTTTTCTTTAAGATCATTTAAAACATTGATTACAATTTTTGATTTAGCAAGACCACTATCAGTTACCAACAATGGTTTATTAATATTTAGAGTTTTGCAAGCAATACTTAAATCTTTAACTCTATCTTTTCCAACCCACATAGTTGTTGGGTAATTCCAATTTGATATCATTTACCAATTAATTTTTAGTTTTTTATTTTCACAAATTGATTCTATAACGCTAATTAATAATGGAAATTCTTCTTTCTTAAATTCTTTTAAAATTTTCTGACCAATTGCAAAAGCAAGATCTGCACCTTCAACAGTTATTTCTTTCATGAATTTTTCTTTTGCTTCCATAAAAACATGGCCTTGGCCTAAATAATATCCCATTTTACTATTTCTTCCACCAGCTGAGCTGACATACAAATCTCCTAAACCAGCTAAACCGTATGCTGTTTCCTCCTTACCATTTAATCTTTTGGATAGAACTTTCATTTCAGAAACTGCTTTATAAGCTAGAGAAGCAGCTGTATTTAAAAAATATTTTTTTTTTATTTCGTTGCTTAAATTGTTACTACTTAAACCTTCTGATGCACCTATTAAAATAGAATAAATATTTTTTGTTGCCGCACAAACCTCTACACCAATTAAATCATCGGAATATTCTATTGAATAATAATTTGTTGAAATCATTGAACCTATTTTTTTTACTACATCAATATTTTGGTTAGCTAAAACAACGCTACTGTTAATTCTATTAACTAATCCATTAGCAAGACAGGGTCCTCCAACAGCCGAAATTTTTGCATTATCTATTCCTTCTTTTTTTAAAATATTATTTAGTTTTTCTGCCAGTGTTTCAAATTTATCATTAATTAAAGCCAAACCCTTTGTTAGCAATAAAATATCAATTGATGAATTGTAAAATTTAGAAATTTCATTTCCTATCCATTCAATTCCTTTTGAACTTACTCCAACCACTAAAAGATCAATATTATCTTTTATTTCATCTTTAAATTCTGAAAATTTTAAAACTTTAATATTTTTTGGTAATTGACTTTTTAGAATAGGATGAAAGTTATTTAAATGTTTGATTTCATTAATAATTTTGTCTTCTAAAAATGATCCTACTAAAAAAACTTCATTTGAATTATCTGCACATGGAACAGCAAAAGCAGATCCCATTGCGCCAGCACCAATAATTACAATTTTTTTCATAAATTATACGTATTTAAAGACAAATATTGCAAACATCAAAGATATAAATGTAGCAACCCAAAGATTGAAATCTGTAAGACCTAGCCAAGCCAGGTGAATAAATGCTGCGCTAAGAAGTGAAACAAATAATCTGTCTCCTCTTGTTGTGTTTAATGTTAATATTCCTTTTCTAGGGTTTCCTCCTGGATCCTTTTTTTCCCAGAAATACATAACAGTGATGCAAAGAGCTATAAAAATAAAAAAACTTGCAGTAGGCCAAGTCCAAGCCATCCATGTTATAAAATCAAAATCAAAAAGACCTTTTTCTTTTGGTTTTGCAATAGAATCCCAACCAGTTGCTGCTTGAACTTTTTTAAAAATCATACTCTTCCCATTGCAAATCCTTTAGCAATATAATTTCTTACAAAGTAAATTACTACTGCTCCAGGAATAATAGTTAAGCTTCCAGCTGCTGCTAATAAACCAAGTTCATAACCTGATGTACTTGAGGTTCTCGTCATTATAGCTGCAATTGGTTTAGCAATTGTAGCTGTAAGAGTTTTTGCCAACAATAATTCAACCCAAGAAAACATAAAACAGAAAAACATAGTAATACCTATTCCGGCAGCTATTGTAGGAATAAAAATTTTAAAGAAAAATTTAGGAAAAGAATAACCATCAACATATGCAGTTTCATCTAATTCTTTAGGAACAGCAGACATAAATCCTTCTAATATCCAAACAGCAAGAGGAATATTAAAAAGACAATGAGATAGCGCAATAGCTATATGTGTATCAAATAAATTTACTGATGAGTAAAATTGAAAGAAAGGTAAAGCGAAAACAGCTGGTGGAGCCATTCTGTTTGTTAAAAGCCAGAAAAATAAATGTTTATCACCTAAAAATTTATATCTTGAGAAGGCGTACGCAGCAGGAAGTGCTGCAGATACAGAAATTATAGTATTAAAAACTGTATACGTAACAGAATTTACATAACCCATATACCAGGTGCTATCTGTAAATATTGTTTTATAATTATCTAATGTAAAATCTTGTGGCCACAATGAATAAACATTTATAATTTCAGTAGTTGATTTAAATGACATATTTAGCAACCAATAAATAGGTAACATTAAAAAAATTATGTAGAATGTTGGTACCACCCATTTTATTTTTTTCATTTTCTACCCTCATCTTTCATCATTAAGCTGTAAAAAACCCAACATATTAAAAGCACAATTAAAAAATAGATAAGTGACATAGCAGCTGCAGGTCCAAGATCAAATTGACCTAAGGCCATTTTTACTAAATCTAATGACAGAAAATTTGTTGCATTACCAGGACCGCCTCCTGTTAAAACAAAAGGTTCAGTATAGATCATAAAGCTATCCATAAACCTTAAAAGTATAGCTAAAGTTAAAACTTTTTTCATTTTAGGTAGTTCGATATATCTAAAAATATCCCATCTACTAGCACCATCTATTTCTGCAGCTTGATAGTAAGCTGGCTGAATTGAATTTAAACCTGCGTAAGATAAAAGAACAACTAAAGAAGTCCAATGCCAAACATCCATAAGAATAGTTGTAAACCAAGCATCTCCGCTTTGTTGAGTAAAATTATAGTCAAAACCAAGTGAATTTAGAGTATTTCCAAGAAAACCTATTTCTGGAAGAGCAAATATATTCCACATAGCTCCTACTACATTCCAAGGTATTAATAACGGCATTGACATTAAAATTAAACAAACAGGAACTCCCCAACCTTTTTTGGGCATAGTTAAAGCAATAGCTATACCTAAAGGTAACTGTATTAGAAGAATAATAAAGGTAAAAATAAATTGTCTACCTAAAGATGCGTGAAATCTTTCGGAATGTAAAATTTCCTTGAACCATCTTGTTCCTTCCCATGCGAAAACGTTACTACCAAAAGTTTCTTGAAAGGAATAATTAACAACAGTCATTAATGGTACTACAGCATTAAATGCAACAAGTACAAATACAGGAATAACAAAGAACCAGGCTTTTTGATTATATGTTTTATTCATTATTCAATTATCCAATCATCTCCATATACATAAGTATATTTTTGTTCAAAAGTAATATGCGCACTGTCACTAGGTATTTCAGTAGAAGAATTGGCTAAAATTTTAATACTTCCACTACTACACTCAGTATCAATTACTTTATGTCTGCCTGTATCACTAACTCTTTTGATCTTTACTTTAATTCCATCATTAGAAAATTTAATAAATTCCGGTCTAATACCTAATTGCGTTTTACTAAAATTTGTTTTTTTAATACTTGTATTATTAGGTATTATCTTTCCTTCAAAATTAATTTGACCATTTTCAATTTCACAAGGAAGAATATTCATACCTGGTGAGCCAATAAAATGTCCTACAAAAGTATGTTTTGGTTTTTCAAATAATTCTACAGGGGTACCTGTTTGAACAATTTGACCTTCATGCATAACCACTACTTCATCTGCAAAAGTTAAGGCTTCAATTTGATCATGGGTAACATAAATCATAGTCCGATTAATTTTTTGATGTAATTCTTTTAATTTTGACCTTAAAACCCATTTTAAATGAGGATCAATAACTGTTAGAGGTTCATCAAACATAATTACATTCACATCCGATCTCACCAATCCTCTTCCTAAAGAAATTTTTTGTTTTCCATCCGCTGTTAATCCAGCAGCTTTATTATTCAGAGTTGATGTGAGTTCTAACATTTCTCCAATTTCTTTTACTTTTGAGTCAATTTCTGTTTTAGAAAGACCTCTATTTTTAAGTGGAAAAGCTAAATTGTCATAAACAGTCATTGTGTCGTATATAACTGGAAACTGAAATATTTGAGCAATATCTCTCTCAACTGGGTTTAAAGCCGTTACATTTTTATCATCAAATAAAATTTCACCTTCAGTTGGTTTTAATAAACCTGAAATAATATTTAATAATGTTGTTTTTCCACAACCAGAGGGGCCTAATAATGCGTAAGCTCCCCCGTCTTTCCAGTCAATATTAACTCCTCTTAATGCCCAGTCTGCATCGTTACTTTGTTTTGTTAAATAGCTATGACTTAAATCTTTTAAAGTAATTTTAGCCATTGATTACCAATCTGTTATTTGTATCAAAATATAAAAACTCATCTACATTCATAAATAATTTTGTATTCTCACCAATATTTTTTTGTTGAATGCCGTTTGATAACGAAACCCAGTTAAGTTTTCCGTTAGTAAAATGAATTAAACTTTCTGACCCACTTAATTCAGAAATCAAAACTTTTCCATTAATTTCAACTGAATTATTTCCTTCTCTGTATGTAGTTATGTTGTGTGGTCTTATACCTATTTTATAGTTTCCATCTTTGATTTTTACGTTTGATTTCCATTGGACGTTGTTATCTTTTAATTTGAACATTTCTCCATTTTTACTTATTTCAGCTATGTTCATTGGAGGATCGCTAAATACTTTGGCTGAAATTAAATTTTCAGGTTTATTATAAACATTTAAAGTTTTTCCATACTGAATAACATTTCCTTCTAATAATGTTGCCGTGTTTCCACCTATCATTAATGCATCTAAGGGTTCTGTTGTTGCATATACAACAATACAATCTCTATCTTCAAAAAGTTTAGGTAATTCTTCTCTTAGTTCTTCACGAAGTTTAAAATCTAAATTAGCTAATGGTTCATCTAG
>Ga0233439_10006487_pt1 | contig 10410 bp, 8 predicted proteins | sample SI_123_September_6_FD_182713 | JGI IMG/M metagenome (GOLD analysis project Ga0233439, IMG submission 182713) | Seawater microbial communities from Saanich Inlet, British Columbia, Canada - SI_123_September2016_100_MG | ecosystem: Environmental > Aquatic > Marine > Inlet | place: Canada: British... | reverse complement strand
GCATTATGTTTGTCAAGAGAGATGGTTCAGTACTCTGGTTCAAGGACAGTAAGGCTCGAAAGAACATGCTGAAGCTTGGCCGTAACCCACGTAGAATGAAGTGGACACGCCGATATGTGAAGGGCGGAATAAACTAATTCTCCTTCGATCGATTTTATGACAGAAGAAATATTTAATCAAATAAAGCGAATGCTGACTCTTGTGGATAGAGCATTACAAATATATATCAAAGAAGGACAAGAGAAAATAATAGAAAAAGAAGAATATAGTCTGTATAAGGAACAGTATCCTTTTGACGAATATTATTATTTTAGAGAAGTATTTAAGTCTAAATGGGAATGAAAATTATTTAACGAGTTATGAAGCGTTATTTTTCCGCTACTAAATTAATTATTTCTTTACCCAAAGCCTCTGCAAGAAGAGGTGGGACTGCATTTCCTACTTGTCTGAATTGACTAGACATTGAGCCTGAAAACTCAAATGAATCTGGAAAGGATTGGAATCTGGCGGCTTCCCTGACAGTAATTGTTCTATCAAAAAATGGATGAATAAACATATAGCCATCTTTCGCTAAATGCGCAACTACTGTTGGAGATGGTCGGTCCCATCTTATTCTACGCATTTTATCTTTAAATTTTTCAGAAGGGTACATTAACCATCTTTTGCCTTGTTTATTAGCAACATGATATCTTCCATTCCTTTTCCAAGCTGTTAATTCATTCTCTTTGAATTTTGGAACTAAATCTGAATTCCACATCTTAGGAAAGATATCTCCATAAATTCGCCTAGGCTGAGAACTAGAAAAAGAAATTTTACCTCTGGAAATTGATGGGGAACCACTCTTTATAAATTTGAATAATACTTTATCTCGATCATTGACTGTTCGGGTCCAGTGACTTGTTTTTGCAGAGGAACGGCCGCTAATTATTTTTGAATCTTCACGAGAACATTCCCAATCCCTCATTCTTCTTCTAAATAAACCGCCCCTAGAATTAGAACTGATATGCTTAACGTTAACAATACCATCTTCATTAGGAATAGTATGTATAAGATCTTGTATGGCATCTAACGAATTAAGATGATTATTCTTGTAATTAGGAAATGGAAAATTACATTTTTTAAGATCTTTTCTTGATCCTAAGAAAATAATTCTATTACGATTCTGAGGGACACCATAATCAGCAGCATTAAGAATTTTTTCTTCTACATTATACCCATGGAATTTCTTTTTGATAACATCTATAATTGGATCTTCTTCAATCTGATATGACGACATGCCAGAAACATTTTCCATTAGGAAATAGTCAGGAGTAAATTCTTTCACATACTTAACAAACTCAAGAAATAATTTATTTCTAGGATCATCGATAAAACGATGCCGCCATTCTTTTTGTTCCTTATATCGTCCTTTCTTATTTTTAATCAGATCAGAAATCTTGGACCTACCAATGAGAGAAAAACCAGGGCAAGGGGGGCCTCCAGCTATCAAAGAAATTCGTTCATCAATACTCAACTTGCCTAATTGAATTAGTTTCTCACGTAATATTTTAGGTTTAAATTTGGTAATATCCTTGATTTCAGTGTGATTACCTATATTATTTCTATAAGTTTTTCCAGCATCAGAATCTAGTTCAACTGCCGCAATTATATTGAATCCAGCATTCTTCAATCCAAGACTCAAACCTCCAGGACCAGCGAATAAATCAATCGCCTTTGGACCAACTTTAGCGGTGTCCATAGTACGTCGGAGAGAAACTAGTTAATCAGTTTCCTGGTTGGAAATTTATTTATTTACACTAATGTTGACTTTTTTCTCCAATGATTTAATGCAACAATCAACATTAGTATAAATGAAAAATCATTCTAACAACTCTAGAACTGTCCCCCCACTTTCTAAATGTGCCTTAATTATCTCACACCCTCCTTGGGCGAAGTCACTACAAAGAGCCCCCAGAGAGATGCCTTCTTCTATACAAATTTCTCTGAATAGTACCTCATAGTCACTAACTACAAATTGCCTGGGCGCAACAGTCTCCGCTTTCCCCTCTCTTTTTCCACGCTGATTACTAGCATAACCCAAAGCAAATGCGAATCTAAAAGCCTCTACAATAGCAGAAAAAGGTCGATCTTCTTCTGATTTATTTTTATCATAAACCAGATTAGTTAGCAACTTATGAGAACCCTGAGGAACTGATACACTCCCTATTATTAACTCGCTCAACTTTCTACCTCCAAAACTTTCACTGTTGTTTCTCTTATACTGATATCCCACTTCTCTTCACATTTCAGGCATCTCATGACAGACCCTTCTTTTAATGGAGAGTCTTCTCCACATTTTTCACAAACTTCACGATCAGCAGGCCATGTTAGTTCCCATGCACTACCAATCAATCCTCCAAATTCATTGATAGTTTCTTCGATTTTATACTCACCTGAATGAGGGAAAATAATGAATTGATGGTTCCTCATACTCCAAAAATATTCCAGTTGCGCTTTCTTATGATCATCATCAAGAGAGCGACCTGGGGTATCAAAAAAGATAGGTGCCGATACATTAGAAACACGCCTAAGTGCATCCATGATACAGAGAGTCATTGTCATTTCTTGACCACTGGATGGCATAGTAACCTTCCTACCATCTGCGCCTACTATACTACCATTGAAATTTTGATCGATTTTGATCCCAGTAAGGGCTTCAGGAGCATTAATGACATTTCTAAATGATTCACTCGCAACCCTCTCAACATCCTTTCTCGCTGAATCTCTATACTTTGCTAATGTGTCTTTCATCACATTAAGTAATTCTCCAATTGTAGAGTTTGTATTATTTTTCTTATGATTCAACATTGAAATCTTGCCTCCTCCTAGACGTTTAAACTCAGTTTCTTTTCGCTTAATATTTTGTTTGAACTCATCAATAACTGGTTCCATTCGTCTCAGCGTAGTTCTCATTTGACCAAGTTGTTCATGTTTCGCCCCCAATTCAGAACTGTCAACTCCTTCCAAACCTCTACTTTCTTCTTTTTCAAGAGTCTCGATTATATTGAGTAATTTTCTTCTATCCTCTAACCAATTTTCATTGCTCTCGATTATAGTTTTCTTCGATCCAGTGGGAGGATTTAGTTTTGCCAGATCACCCATTCTTGTAATAACTTCATTCATTGAAAGCCCAGAATCTGAAGAAATGGTAGATTGTTGACTTTCCAAATCTAAGAGCTCTCTTTTCAACCTCGATTTGTGATCTTCAGCGTCTACAATTGGTTGTTCACAATGAGAACAGAATCCAGTGGATTGTTCTATCTCATCTTTTAATTTGTCGATTTTCCTATTAATTAAATCAATTTGATAATTACTAGATTGTATGTTATTTTGCTGCTCACTTACTTCGCCATATAGGGCATCCGCACGTTTCCAAATCAAAACCATCCACGCATTAGATGACAGATTATATCTTGCATCTGAAGAACGCTTCAAGGCTGTAGATAACGCTTCTTTTTGAGCTCTTAGTCTCTCCAACTCTTTGATATGACTTATTGCTTCACTAAAACCTTTCAATTCAGCCTCAAGATCGTTATATCTGGACTTTGTTTTCTCAAAATTTCTCTCCTTTGTTTCAAGGTTTGATTTCAACTCATTTATTTCGATCTGGAGTGATTGGGCCTCACTCGCACTTTTCTCCATTATCCTTTTTTCTCTACTTTCGGATGCAATTTCTTTTTCTATACTCGATCTAATATTTTCTAAATCTGAAATTCCACGAGTCAATGCTGGCAACCTTAGGACAGATTCTACATCATCCTTTATCCCACCTACCTGTCCTGCTTTCACAAGGTCTACATATTCCTCTAGACTTTCCCCATCAATAAAGAAAAATCGCCTTAACTCATTAGGGAAAAGATTCTCTACCAATTCTTGACCCTTTGCATCTTGTGCCACCTCTTCGCCAATTGTAACTGTTAAATTTTGATTCAAGTCATCATCTACTCTAGGCATACTTCCAACTCTTGATCTCGCAACTCGATTTATTTGAATATCTTTGCCGTTTTGTGTTGCAATAATTATCACATTCATTTCAGGGATTCTCATTTCCCTGTAAGCATCTTGATTCATCATAGGGCCAGGGTTTTTCGAATAGTCCCCCACAATTGTTCTTTTTCGACCGTCCGACCATCTGCCGCTTCTGACACTCCCTCTCTCGAACACCTCTCCGAACAGAGCCCACTGCATCGCATTAAACAAAGATGTTTTTCCCCGCCCATTTTTTGAGAAAATCGCAAACCCATTCTTTCCAGATGTAGTATTGAAGTGAAATTGATGAAGGCCTTTAAACGGACCAATGTTTGATATTGCTAAGTATTTCAAATCCATTGATTATTCACCCTTTTCAATTATCCTTCTCAAACTATTTCGAATATGATCCCTGTCTCCTTGCTTAAGGTATTGATTTTTTACGAAATAGGTCAAAACTTCTGTTAGGAACTCTTCTGAGAAGCCTTTCTTTTTTCCTAAATCAAAAAATAAATCTTTCAGACCCTCGGGAACACCTTCCATGAATGATCAGTGTAATTATTCTTTTATATGGTTAACGATCTGAAGGTATTATGTGCCCCTCTTATCCCGAGTCAGAAGAATGGTTTTCTGATCCCATAGGTATGTTACGCGTACACCAAGCTCAGCCATACAAATTAGGACAATGTATAGCCGATCTTGTAGATAATTCATATGATGCTCAAGCTACAAAAATAGATGTTTCGCTAGAGACAAATTCTAATGATGAAATGTACTTGCGAATCTTCGATAATGGAAAAGGAATACCAGAAGAAAAATGGAGAGATGCAATGACTTTAGGATTGCAGAGAGAAAGGAATAATGAAGATCTGGGGGTTTATGGAGTTGGAATGAAATTATCCTCTTTATCACAAGCAAACGAGGTTACTGTTGCATCAGTAAATAATGAAAAATATGGACTCAGGAGAATTTCAGCTAGGCATATTATTGATACCGAACGTAACGAGATATTGACGACTTCAACTAATTCTAAGGTGGCGAAAGACTCTTACAATGAGATGATTGTAGGGGATTGGTCGACAATGGTCCTATTAGAAGATATGAAATCAGCTCAAGGAAGAATTCTATCTATGGACTCCAATAGTACAGTATCCCTAAATAAAGAAATTAAACGTATTGAGGTACATTTGGGTTTAACATTCGAGAGAGTTCTGAATTCTAAACATCTAGGTCATGTAGAATTGTCATTCAATGGCCGTCCGGTTAAGCCGATAAATCCCTTCATGGAATGGGAAGATGATGCAAGATATGGTACTGTGACAAATCCACTTAAGCCTATTTCATTTGAAAGTACGGAAGGGACAGTTACTGCTCGAGTTAAAGGATATATTATACCACATACCAAAAAATTTAGTGATGGAAGCAGATGTAGAAAGGTGAATACAGGTTATTGGAAAGCAAATCACATGCAAGGATTCTATATCTATAGAAATGACAGGCTAATTCAGTATGGTGATTGGAGTCAAATGTTGGGGACAATGGATGAACATAATAAGCTCTCTAAAGTTGCAATAGAAATACCAGCCGGAAGTGAATCAATATTCGGCTTAAGCCCAACAAAAATTGAGATTCAAATGCCTGTCGAATTTCTCAGAAGAGTGAGATCTTTCTTAGCAGAGCCTCGGCAATGGGGCCAAATAAATCGCGGTAAACAAATATCCTTCTTTGAGGCATCGGATCACAGATATCGAACAGAGGGAGGGGCATTACCCAAGAAGAAACCTGCAAAAAAGAAGAAAGAAGAAGCGACAACTGAATTTAATCCTGATTCTAAACCAAAGAAAATAAAAGCAGTGAAGCCTAATCCAGGAGTTGTGAAATCATACGAAGATAATGGGGAATTCACAACGGTAATTATTGATAACAAAGCTGACAAAGCCTCAGAATTATTAGAGCAAATTCGAAGGTGGAAAATTTGAGTTATATCGAAAGAAGAGTTAGGATAGAGGCTTTTGAAGCTTATGCCAACAAGACCCTTGAAGAATTTCTAGAAAATTATCCTGATGAACAAAAGGAAGAGATTAGAGCTTGGGTTATACCGTCTATAGCATTCTCCACTTCTGAGATACAAGTCGTTACCAAAAATGAACTTCTAGAAGAGCATTCTCCTGAGGAAAAAAGTAAGAATTGGCAAATCCATAAACAATGGATTTCTACGGGACCCTATTCCCTGCCCCAAAATGCAGTTGCATCAATTTCAGATTCTACTAGTGAAATTTGCAAAGCGATTAATGCGGCACAATCGAAGAAAAAATATGGATTAGTAGTTGGCTATGTACAAAGTGGAAAGACCGCGAATTATACTGCGTTAATTTCCAGAGCCGTTGACATGGGTTATACGATGATTATAGTACTCTCAGGACTTCTCAACGACTTACGAGAGCAAACTCAAATTAGACTAATGAGGGATTTAATGGGAGATCCTTATTCAGCATTTGAAGATACAGAATTAGAGTGCATAGATACAACTGAAATGACCGGTTTTATCCAGGTCACCAGTATGGAGAGTGATTTCAAAGGATATACTGCCGAGAAGCTTCCAAGTTTAGTCGAAAAACAAAAACAGAGTGGTAAACCTATACTTGCTGTGATGAAGAAAAATGTATTGATTTTGGAACATTTGTTAGATGGGCTGAAGAGAGTTGGTTCTAATGCTTTGACTTGTCAAAAACTCCTAATTATTGATGATGAGGCCGATCATGCCACAATTAATACCGGCGGAGAGGGTGATGAATTTGCAGATGCGGATTTCTCCGATCGTAGCGATGACGAAGATGAGAATGATAAAAATACAGATCCGACTAGGACTAATAGAAGGATTCGTCAAATCATTAATTGTTTTGAAAATTCAACTTATATAGGGTACACCGCTACTCCCTTTGCTAATGTCTTGATAAACAAGGATATTGATGATCCAATATACGGACAATCCTTGTATCCCCGAGACTTCATTATTTCACTCCCTGAACCTAAAGGTTACTTTGGTGCGGAGAGATTCTTTGGTGGTATAGATGACCCCGAACAAGGGTCAACTCACACAGTATCAGTAGCAGAAGAAGAAGTTGATATGGCATTTCAAATGGATATTAATCCTGACTCAACAAGGGAAGCCAGTGTTCCAGAATCACTGAAAAATGCCATGTTAGATTTCATTTTAACAGGGCTAGTGAAACAGATACGAAAGAAAAATGGTATCAAGATGAATCCACACCACACCATGCTAATTCATATTCAGTGGAGAAATGATGACCAATCAAAAACAAAAGAAGCAGTAAAGAGATTGTTTGATGATTGGAAAGTGGCGGCAGATTCACGCCTAAGGCTTGATTCTGCGAGGGATGAGCTACGAACAAAATTGAAACAAAAATGGGAGCAAGATTACAACTCATCACACGAATCTTGGTCTCAAATTCTCGAAGAACTTTCTATACCAGAAGATGAAAATGGTTGGTTGAGTTCAGTTGAAATACGCATGATTAATTCCCTCAATTCAGAAGAAAAATTAGATTATGATAATCATCCAAACGGTCTGAATGTTATCGCAATCGGAGGGAATAAATTATCTCGAGGATTAACACTTGAAGGGCTCACAACTTCCTACTTCCTACGTCATACAAAAATGTATGATTCTCTAATGCAAATGGGAAGATGGTTTGGATATCGTCCGGGTTATGAGGACTTGGTCAAGGTTCATACTTCAGCTAAGTTACTATCTTGGTTCCATTGGTTAGTTGACGTTGAAAGACACGTACGCTCGGACATCGCTAGATATGCACTGAGAGGAGTGACACCTGAGGAACTGTCCGTCCGAATCCCTCTCCACTCAGAAATGAAAATCGCTTCTTCATCAAAGATGAAGAATGCCATCAAAAGTATTGCCGATTATCAAGGGATTCAGGTTCAGACAATTCGCTTACCAGTAGAAGATGAAACTAGACTATTGAGTAATTTATCGACTACTACTAGATTCTTGGAATCTCTGGATGGAGGTTCAATGTATGGCTCTAGAATGCGTGGATGGAGAGGAGTTAGCGCTATGGATGTAGCCGATTTCATCGAGGCAATGAATATTGATGGGCCTCCCCATGCAGTTTTTGATCCAATTGGGATAGCGAAATATCTCAGAGATAATCACTCAGAAGATGATATTTTTGTTGGACAACCAGGTAGAGAAATTCTTAGCTTAAAACAGGGACCAGGGAAAATACCAGATAATGATCCAAATTGGAGTTTTGGTACAAGATATGTTGCTAGGACACAGGGATTCGAGATCCTTTCAGATGTTCGAAGAGGAACAAATAATCTGAAAGTTATATCAGATAGAGGAGACGTTCAGCTCACCGAACAACTGCATCCGAACGGGGTATGCTTACTCATCTATCTGATTGCTCCCGGCTCAACTGCTAGAGATAGCAATAGAATGAATTTACCTAATCATGAAACTCCAATTGTTGGAATTTCGATTAAATTTCCATCAACAGACTATGAGAAAAAATTCAAAGTTTTTGCACATTCAAAAGGAATAAAGAGTGATTAATATGAATAAGGATACAATTCGAGATATACATTCAGCTTGGGACAGACTTGAAGATAATTCTGATCGATCAAATCTCACTGAAGGACAGATACTTCACTTACCTGTGATTGGAAAAGAGGGGGCAAGAATTGGAATCGATTCTGAGTCTCGTTTCCATATCATTCTCGAACCAAAAAATCCAGATGAAGATATTAATCGGAAATTAACCAACGATATTCAAATCAAAACTAAGGATATCAATATTAAAGGAACTGATTCAAGACAAGTTAACATAATTGCTGGTAAAAGATGGAGGCATGCAATAGAGCCTTTTGCAGCAGAAGTCATTGATTCCATGGTAAATGGTAGTGTGTCTATTTCTACACTAAGGCACTTAGTTGAAGAATATAGATCTCTATGGGCTACTCCAAAAGAACCTCTAGATCCAAGAAAACAAAGAGGAATAATTGCTGAATTGAAAGTGTTAGAAGATCTAGGAAAATGTATTGGGCACGCGCAATCTATGCAGAAGTGGTCTGGTAACCTCAGCTCCAAATCAGGAGGTCTTCATGATATTACAGATGAGACCTTTGCAATCGAAGTAAAATCCTATCACGATGAGCCTCCTAGAGTTAGAATAAATGGAATCGAACAACTAGACCATCGGATTGACAAAAGATTGACTCTCGTTGGCGTACATATAATTAGTCACCAAGAAGGAATGACTCTTCCGGAGTATATTGATCACTGTATGAAAATATATGATGAGGTTGGGTGTAAATCTGTAGCAGAGGAAAAATTAAACCTAGCAGGCTGGAGAGATTTGGATAGAGAAGAATACCACAGTAAATACACAATTGGTAGGACTGTGATTATCCCCATAAGGCCAGATACCCCGGTATTTCCAGCATATCTTAAGGAAAAAATACCTTCCAGTATTTCAAGCATCTCATACCTACTACACCTCAATGATTTACAGGCTATTCCATCGGATAAAGAGAACAGTTGGAGAGAAATGATTTCTGATGAATCATGGCCAATGTTAGCCGATCAAAGTCTTACTTCAGAATCATTGATTTCGAACCGTTGTAAAGAAGTTCACTCTAAATCAACAGAAGAATTAGTAACCCTCGAAGAGTCTCAAAATCTTGAATTTAAGAGTTCTGTTTGGCACCCTTATGAGATTTCTAAAAACCCGAATATAACCTCATCTGAATATATGAAACAAATAAATGAAGCTACAATAAAGACTGTATCTGGATTTTTGAATTCTGATGGTGGGACTCTACTAATTGGACTGAATGATGACAAGGAAATACTCGGCCTCAATAGTGACATTAAAGCGAGTAATAATACAGATTTAGACAAATACGAACTTAAATTAGTAAAATTATTATCCGACATGTGCGGAAGAGCAAATATTGCTGAATTTGTTAGAGTTGAATTATGCCCTATTGGAAAAGAGCAAGTCTGCAGACTGGATGTCAGACCGTCTACAACACCGGTATTCACTAAAAATGAAAAATTCTATGTTCGAGTAGGAAATGCAACTAAATCTCTTTATCCCTCAGAAATTTATGACTATTGTAATCGACATTGGAGAGTATAATTCAAGTTAACTGATTAACTATATACCATATAGGATTTTCTTTGATAAATTATAGATTTATTTTTTCCTATGTTCTATGTTTGGCTTTCTATTATCCCTTTGTTTGAAATAGGGATGGTTGGTCGGCCGAAACATGGCAGACATGCAAACAACCTACATTATGATCAAACCTGATGGCGTACAAAGAGGACTTGTTGGTGAGATAATCAATAGATTC
>Ga0233439_10006485_pt1 | contig 10411 bp, 10 predicted proteins | sample SI_123_September_6_FD_182713 | JGI IMG/M metagenome (GOLD analysis project Ga0233439, IMG submission 182713) | Seawater microbial communities from Saanich Inlet, British Columbia, Canada - SI_123_September2016_100_MG | ecosystem: Environmental > Aquatic > Marine > Inlet | place: Canada: British... | reverse complement strand
TGGTCGAACCTGCCCAGCAACCATGTCGCCCTGGCGAAGTCCGAATCGTCGAACCTGGCTCTGCGATACATAAATATCTTCTGTACCACCGCGTTTGCCTGGTGTGCGGAGGAAGCCGTAGCCGTCTCCTAGAAGATCGAGAATGCCAGCGCCCACTAGTTGATCGGTAGTTTCTGCAACGCTTGCAAGAACTTCCAGTACTAGTTCGGTTCGCTGAGTCGGAACTCGCTTGATGCCTTTGTCGATGGCCATCTGGCGTAGTTCGTCGTTCGTTTTGGCACCCAGGTTTCCCAAATCGGGTAGCGTGCTCTCGTCTACCTCGAAATTATCTTGCGGCAGCCCGGTTGGGCGTCCACCACCGCCACCACGTGGGCGACGTCGACCTGATCGGCGGCGATTGCCACCGCGAGAACGGGATTGGGTTGGGGTAGTCAGCTTAGGTTCCTCCTGCTGGTATCCGGACGAAGTGCTGAGCTTGGTTTAAGCAACGCTAGTCAAAATCGACCAACGATATGCGTTACCAGTTCAGCGAATGTTCTTAAGGAAAAATGAAGTAAGTGGTGAAGACTGTCTGAATATGGGAGACACCGAGCCAATTAGTAAGCAGGTGTCGACGAGTCTAAGTTTTGGTTGCGTCTAGAGCGGTGGGTCGTTCAGCCGTATAGCTTTTAGCAGGCTGGCGATGTCGCTCGCATGAGCGGGTATCTAAGTTCCTGTAAAGGGAAAGCCCGGAAGCGGTAATAAGGCATTACAGCAGAGAGGGCGGAGATAAAGTGTGGGCGAAGATCCAGAAGTGGTTCATTCGCTCGCGTTTTTCAATGATATCAAACCTCTGGGCAACAATTCCAGTGTTTGAGTTTGAAAGTCCGTTCCAGCGTACCTGCCGAACTACTCTTCTTCCTCAAATAGGTCATGCTGTCCGCCCTCGCGTAGGGTGAATCTCGCCATTCGGATGAACTCTCTAAATAGAGGGTGAGGGCGTTCTGGCCTTGATCCGAACTCTGGATGGAATTGGCTTCCAACCATGAACGGGTGCCCGTAAACCTCGGTTACTTCTACCAACGATCCGTCTGGCGATGTGCCTGAAGCAATCAGTCCGGCTTCTTCAAGCTGAACCCTGTACTCGTTGTTAAATTCGTAACGATGACGATGACGCTCATCGACCGTCTCCTGGTCGTACGCCTCGCGAACCTTCGTCCCTTCCTTGAGGAGGCACGGGTATACGCCGAGTCGCATGGTGCCACCAGTTGAGTGCAGCTCTTCCTGACCTTCCATGAAGGCGATTACAGGGTTTGCGGCATCTGGGTCGATCTCAAGAGAAGTGGCGTCAGTGATTCCTAGTTCGTTGCGGGCGTACTCGACCACCATGATCTGCATACCTAGGCACAAACCAAGATATGGAATGTTCGAGTGTCGAGCGTAGTTCGCCGCAGCAATCATGCCCTCAAGCCCGCGTTCGCCGAATCCTCCGGGAACGATGATTCCTCGAGCCGATCCAAGAAGTTGTTCAGCTCCGTGCTTTTCAATATCTTCGGCAGCCACCCACTGGATGTTTACTTTTCGATCGTTGTGCAAGCCTGCGTGGTGCAATGCTTCGACAACTGAAAGGTATGAATCTTGCAGCTCGACGTATTTACCAACAAGTGCGATATCTATCTGTTCGTGCTCTTCTTCATCGACCCTGACAATTGCTCGCCATGAATCTAAATCGGGCTTACGTACAGGAAGATCTAATCCTTTGGTAAGGATATCGCCAAGCCCTTCAGCTTCGAGGTGAAGCGGAACTTCGTACACGCTCGAAAGTGTTGGCAATGAAATAACGGCTTCGGCTTCAACGTCGCAGTACAGAGCAATCTTTCGACGCTCATCTTCGCCAGTTTCCTGATCCGCCCTGCAAAGAATGGCGTCGGGTTGAACTCCCATTCCTCTTAATGTGTTCACGCTGTGCTGCGTTGGCTTCGTCTTAAGCTCGCCGCTAGTTCCTAAATAAGGGAGGAGGGTGACGTGTATGTAGAAGGTGTCTTGCTGTCCAACCGTGTTTCTGACTTGTCGAATGGCTTCGATGAATGGCTGGCCTTCGATGTCACCAACGGTTCCGCCAACCTCAACCACCACTACATCGGCCTGCGAAATCTCCGCGAGCCGCAGGACACGCTCTTTAATAAGGTTAGTAACGTGCGGGACAGTCTGAATCGTGCCGCCAAGATATTGCCCGGCGCGTTCGTTGGCGATTACTTCTGAATAAATCTGACCAGCTGTGACGTTCGAATGCTCAGTAAGCTCGACGTCGATGAATCGCTCGTAATGACCAAGGTCGAGGTCGGTCTCGCTGCCGTCGACAGTGACAAACACTTCGCCGTGCTGGTAGGGCGACATAGTGCCGGGGTCGACATTCAAGTAGGGGTCGAGTTTCAGGACCGAAACGGTCATTCCTCGGCTCTTTAGCATTCGACCAATCGAAGCGACGGCAATTCCCTTGCCCAGAGAACTAACCACACCACCCGTAACAAAAATAAACTTGCTCAATTGCCGGCTCCGCCCGCTTGAATGTTAGCGGATATGCATACCGCCGATGTGCCAGCCAACAAAAAAGGCCTATTTGAGGGGAAGTGCGACCGCCTGTCGATGCAGGTGAAAATTAATACCGATGTAGGTATTTGGTTAAGGCGGCTCTTTGCAGAGATTGCACACATCCTCGGATAGGGATACGGACGCTAAAGCTGCGACAACAAATTAGCCCTACACGGGACTCGATTCTAGGCAACCAGAATCAAAGGTGTCAAACAGCACAGACCCGCTTTCCATGCGTTTCATTCAACCCTCACCCTTTAACGCGCTGCTACACTCGATCACTCGTTACGTTCAATGCACTGATTGATTGCGACGTTTGATGAGAAGAATCAACTCGCTCTGCCAATTAAAATATTCGGAAAAAAATGGATCCACTTACTCCAAAAGATGTAGAACACATTGCCCAGCTGGCGTACATCAAACTCTCTGATGAAGAGTCAGAGAACATGCGTGTACAGCTCACTAATATTCTTGGCCACTTCGCATCGCTTTCAAATGTCGATACCGATGGTGTCGAGGCGACAGGCCACACTACCGATTCAAACACGGTGATGCGCAAAGACGAGCCGCAGCCGCCTCTCGACCGAGACGACGTTCTGAAGAATGCTCCTGATCGTGATGGCGAATTCGTTCGAGTGCGCCCCGTTCTCGAATAGCCCCCTCGCCACGCCTCCCATTAAGCGAACCACCCGATAAATCAGAAATTTCGAATGACCACTCAGTCAGCTAACTCCGATCTTTACTTTTCAACCGCACGAGAACTTCGAGCTAAATTCGACGCACGAGAAATCTCGTCGGTCGAAGCGACCCGAGCAATGCTCGATCGAATCTCAAATCTTGAGCCAAGTCTCAACTCGTTCATCACGGTAACTGCCGAACGAGCAATCGCCGATGCCGAAATGGCAGATCAGCGACTTCGAGGCACGGGCCAAGAGCCGACAGCCCTGACGGGCATACCGATCATGGTCAAAGACAACTTTTCTACTAAAGATGTCGAAACCACGGCTGCATCGAATATTTTGAAGGGTTACATCCCTCCTTACGACGGCACGGCCGTTAGCAATCTCAAAGAAGCCGGAGCCGTAATTCTCGGTAAGGGCAACCTCGACGAGTTCGCTATGGGGTCTTCAAACGAGACTTCCGCTTTCGGACCCGTTCACAACCCGTGGGATACCGATCGTGTTCCGGGTGGCAGTTCTGGTGGAGCCGGCGCAGCTGTTGCTGCTGGTGAATGCTTTATCGCTTTCGGATCAGACACCGGTGGGAGTATCAGGCAGCCTGCATCGCTTTGTGGCGTTGTTGGGATGAAACCTACATACGGTCTAGTAAGTCGATTTGGATTACTTGCATTCGGATCTTCACTCGATCAAATTGGCCCGCTCACACGAAGCGTTGCCGACTGCGCCGACGCACTAAATGTTGTTTCTAGCCATGACCACCGTGATTCAACGAGCGTGGCTGCGCCATTCAACGATTTCGCAAAAGACATCGATGGCGGTGTCGCTGGAATGAACATCGGTGTGCCGAAGGAATACCTCGTCGATGGAATTGAGCCGGGGGTTCGTGCGGCTTTCGAAAAATCTCTCGAAACACTCGAAGGTCTTGGCGCGAACATCAGTGAAACTTCACTGCCACTCACTGATCATGCCCTAGCGGTCTACTACATCATCGCTCCTTCGGAAGCATCGGCGAACTTGTCTAGGTACGATGGCGTGAAATACGGGCTGGGTTCGCTCGATGCAAAAACATCAGCTCAAGCAACCGAAGCTGCCCGAGGCGAAGGCTTTGGCGACGAAGTAAAACGACGAATCTTCCTCGGAACGTACGCCCTTTCAGCCGGTTACTACGATGCCTACTACAAGAAGGCTCAGCAGGTTCGTACTCTCATTAGGAGAGAGTTCACTGACGCTTTCTTGAAGTTCGATGCTCTGGTCACTCCCACATCACCGGGAACAGCTTTCAAAATCGGTGACAAAACGGACGACCCGTTCCAGATGTACATGAACGACATCTGCACGATTCCGGTGAATATTGCAGGCTTGCCTTCGATCTCGGTTCCGGGTGGAATGTCGGATGGGCTTCCGGTCGGATTGCAGTTCATTGGTCCTCAGTTTGGTGACACTACGGTAATACGAGCCGCAGCAGCATACGAGCGTGCAACTAACTGGCACCAAAACCACCCGCTCATTTGAACTACAAAAACGTGACCAAACAGAATTCTCTCTTCCGGCTTGGATTAGTTTCACTTGCCGTGATGATCTTTGCTGTTGTCGGTTGTTCGACAACAGAAGTCGAACCAACCCCTTACGACCGCGATATTTTTACTCCAGTAGCTGGGCCGCCGCCTTTCCCAATGATTTTCGAAGGAAAATTTACGGTAGATGGCGAACCCGGTCCTGCTGATTCCACGATCTACGCCGAGTTCATTCACGGTGGCTCCCCAAGATCGACTACATTCGAAGGTGAGTACGTCCAAGTGATACTTGGGCCGGTGAGCACTGACGATATTGAACATGGCATTATCAGCTTCTATCTCGGAACCCGAGACGGCGATCATGTGAAAGCCGAAGAGACGTGGGAGTGGGGCACTGTTGGTAAGCCAACAAATCAGGTGCTCGATCTAACCTTCCCTAGGCTTCCCGAAAGTTAAGCTGTAGCCAACTTACCAAGCATCGGAACCCAGTATCGGAGACATGAGCAATGATCAGATCGCTAGATGGCAAGACACCAGTTATCGACCCAACAGCGTTCGTTTCCGAAACTGCCTATCTTGTTGGTGATGTAGAAGTGGGCCCACGTTCCAGCATCTGGCCGGGTGTAGTGATTCGAGCCGATTCAGGCAAAATCAAGATCGGCACCGGAACGAATATTCAAGACAACTCGGTGCTGCACGCCGATGATGATGCTGAGATTGGCGACAACGTAACGATTGGCCACGGAGTCATCTGTCACGCTCGAACTATCGGTGACGGCAGTTTGCTTGGAAACAACAGCACGTTGAACGACGGCGTTGTGATCGGCAAGAATTCGCTCGTGGCAGCCGGAAGCGTCCTCAACGAAAACAAAGTCTATGAGGACAACGCTCTGATTCGCGGAACACCCGGTAAAGCTCTAGGCACCGTCAAAGAACGACACACAGAGCTAATGTTGCGGGCGGCTGCTTCTTACGTGAATCGAATTTCGCGTTATACCGATGCAGGGCTGGGGCACACGGGGCAGCCAGCGACGTAGAGCTTGCCTAACAGGGCATGACTACATTCGTTCTGGTGAGCTCATTCCCATTAGGGTAAGTGTGCGGCTCAAAGCTACCTTTGCGGCTTCAACAAGCTGGAGTCGTGCACGAGAAATCTCAAGTTCGCCTTCTTCTGACGAAACTACACGGCAATCCTCGTAGAACCGCTGCAACGATCGTGAAAGATCCATCGCGTAGTGTGGCAAGTGGTGCGGCTCGAGTCGTTCGGCTGCACGTTCTACAACCGCTGGAAGCTCAATGATCTTTCTAATGAGTTCCAACTCACGATTGTGAGTCAGTAGTGAAAGATCGGCAGTCTCGTGCGTAATCTTTCGCTCGATTGCCGTTCGTAGAATCGACGCCATACGAGCATGACCGTACTGAACGTAATAAACTGGGTTTTCAGATGACTGAGTCTTGGCGAGTCCGAGGTCGAACTCCATGTGAGATTCAGGAGATCGGCTCAAGAATGTAAAGCGGCAAGCGTCGGCGCCAACCTCTTCGAGAAGTTCCTCAACTGTCACCATCACGTTGTTTCGCTTGCTGAACTTCAGCGATTCGCCTTCGTTTTTGAAATTAACGATCTGGTTCAGAATGATCGTCAAGCGATCTGGATCGAGACCAAACGCCTGCAACAAAGCTTTCATGCGAGCGACGTGACCATGGTGGTCGGCACCCCACACGTTGATAACTCGGTCGAATTTTCGTTTGAGAAATTTCTCGTGGTGATAAGCGATGTCTGTGCCGAAGTACGTTGGCCCACCGTCGTCACTACGGATAACTACAGTGTCTTCTTCAAGACCAAGCTTCGTGGCAGCGAACCACTTCGCACCTTCACGCTCAATGATGAGATCGGCATCTTCGAGATAGTTCAGTACCTCGTCGAATCGTCCTGACGTAAGTAAATCGCTCTCGTGGAACCACTGGTCGTAGGAAACGCCTAGTTTGCCAAGCACTCCACGAATTTCGTCCAGAGTTCGCTTTAGCGATTCAGGAGCCAGATCGGCAATGGCTTCCGATTTCTCTTTCGAAACCGCACCATTACCGAGATCTTTTAGTAAATCTGAGGCTAAGTCCTGAAGGTACTCGCCTGGGTACGCAGGGTCAGGTAGAGGCACGTCGTGCCCAGCCGCCTGCATGTAACGAGAGTAAAGCGTGTCGTAGAAGACCCGCATCTGGTTTCCTGCATCGTTCACGTAGTACTCGCGTTGAACCTCGTATCCGGCTGCCGCAAGAACGTTTGCGAGACTGCTACCGATTACGGCTCCACGAGCGTGCCCGACGTGCAATGGCCCTGTTGGGTTCACGCTTACAAATTCGACCTGAACGCTTTGGCCAGCTCCAGTCGTTACCGATCCAAAGTTGTCGCCAGCTGATCGCACAACGTCGATTTGCGCCTGCAGCCATGTCGTCGACAAAGTGAAATTGACGAATCCGGGGGCAGCGTGAGTAACGGCACCGACGATCTCATTCTCAGGCATAGCCTCGGCGATAGCTTCAGCGATTTGAATCGGAGCCATCCGCATTGAGCGGGCAAGTGCAAGTGGCAAGCTAGTACTGAAGTCGCCATGCTCAGCGAGCTTAGGCCGTTCAATTTTGATATCTACATCGCCAGCGGCGGGTAGAGAGCCTGATGCCTGAGCAGATTCAAGCGCTTCTGAAACGAGTGTTGCCAGTGTGTCGGTGATTTGCATAGACCGTTCAGATTAGCACGTTCCATATGTTGCGGGTCTATACTGCCGTGCAACTGAAAAAACAGTTTTTGAGAATCCTGCAAATGCCAACAACTAACGACCCGCAACATTTCGTCGATCAAGCAAAACAGAATGGACTTGTGATATCGGTTACCGATGCCGAAGATCTCGACGGGTTCTTGCCCGCTGTGGATGGCGCATACGCAGCGATCCGTGAGATCGACACAGCCGGATTCGAACCTGCCGCCATATTCGTTCCAACGCCATCAAAAAAAGAAGCTGACTAGCTGTGGCGTCCACTTCAAATACATCTGATCTCACCTACATGTCGGTGGCAGAGATCGCTCCACTGATCAAAAACGGCGAACTTTCTCCTGTCGATCTAGTTCAGTCGTCACTCGCTCGAATCGCACAACTCGAACCGGCACTTAACGCCTTTCTAGATGTATGGGACGAATCGGCTACCGCCGCGGCTCTAGCTGCCGAGACTGAAATATCGGCTGGCAAATACAAGGGGCCGCTTCATGGGCTTCCAGTAGGCCTGAAAGATTTGATCGACTACGCTGGCACACCAACTACCGGCGGATCGGCCGTGCTGGCAGACAATATCGCTACAACGGATGCGACCGTAGTTACAAAGCTGCGAGATTCGGGCGCCATATTCATGGGCAAGCTGAACCTGGTCGAATTCGCGTTCGGTACGACGGGTCTTAACGCTCATACTGGCGACGTTGCGAACCCGTGGGGCACCGAACGAATTACGGCAGGATCAAGTTCAGGATCGGCAGCTGCGGTGGCCGCTGGAATGATTCCGATTGCGCTTGGAACCGATACTGGCGGATCTGTGAGAATGCCAGCTTCGCTATGTGGCATCGCCGGGCTAAAACCCACTTACGGCCGAGTATCGCGTGCGGGAGTGCTCGATTTATCTTGGAGCATGGATCACGTTGGCCCTATGACTCGCACCACAGAAGATTGCGCCCTGCTGATGAACGTGATGGCCGGGCATGATCCGCGTGATCCCGCATCTTCGAACGCCGAAATTCCTGATTTCACAACTGATTTGTTTAAAGGACTTGCCGGTCTGAAAATCGGTGTGCCAACCGACTATTTCTTCGACGACACCGTCGATTCCGAAGTAAAAGCATCGGTTCGAACAGCCATCGAACTCCTATCTGCCAACGGTGCGGAGATCGTCGAGTTATCCATGCCGTGGGTAAACAAGGCCAGGGCGATCAATTTCGGTGTGATCTTGCCAGAGGCAGTCTCGATCCACGAGAAAATGATTTCTGAGCACGCCGATTTGTACACACCCGCCGTTCGCAGTCGAATTCAATCAGGCTTCAACGTATCGGGTATCGACTATGTACGGGCAAAACGAGCGCGGGAATGGTTCAACCATCAAATGGCAGAATCGATGAAGCAGGTCGATGTGCTTATCACGCCATCAGTGCCGATCTCGACTCCAACAATCGCCGAATGCACTCCTTCACCGGGCAATCCCGGGCAGGGAACCGAGCTTCCGAGGTTCACTGGGGTGTTTGACGTAACTGGGCAACCCTCACACTCGATACCGTGCGGATTCACTGAAAACGGGATGCCGATTGGAATGATGATCACAGGTCATCCTTTCGACGAAGCAACGGTTCTTCGAGTCGGACACGCATATGAGCAACTCACCAACTGGCACCAGCGGCCTCCAACGGATATTCCTGAAGCAAATTGACCTCTGAATACACACCACGTTCAAAGCGGAATCTAGATCGACGTATTAAGCGAAAGTCGACGCTAACTCAGCGCGGTTTTGCGTGCTTGGCGTTCGACCGGCCAAAAGACGGTGTGAACGTTGGTCATTCACTACGGGCTGCTCTCGCCTTCAGCGCTCGAATGGTGATTCTGGCTGAGAAGGACAAGGAAATAAATGTAAGGAAGCTTTCGACCGATCCCGGTCGAGCCTATCGTCATGTGCCGATTCTGGAGGTGAACGATATTTTCGATGCCATGCCGAACGATTGCACACCCATTGCTGTCGAGCTAACTGACGATGCCATCGATCTAGCAACATTCGTTCATCCCGAGCGAGCGTGCTACATATTTGGTCCTGAAAACGGCTCAGTGGCTCCCGAAATTCTTGATAAGTGCGAATTCGTCGTAAAAATCCCAACCACGATGTCGTTGAATCTAGGAATGACAGTCAACATCGTCATGTATGACCGCCTCGCTAAATCGACTAGGAATCGCGAAGTTTGAGCGATTCAGAACCGGAAACCACCGTTCAAGAGGGCGCAAACGAATCAGATGATTCGAGTAATTCATCTGACCCCTCTGGCAAACCCGCCAAGAAGAAACGATTCTTCGGGTGGAACATCGTTGCCGCTTCGGCTGTGATGAACGGTCTCGGTGGTTCGGTTCACTGGCAAGGGTTCACGGTATTTTTTATACCGATCTCGCAAAGTCTTGGACTCTCAGCCGCCCAAACGGCTATTCCTTTTTCTCTATCGAGAGTTGAGAACGGTCTGGTAGGACCAATTACCGGCTGGCTGATCGATCGCTACGGCGTCCGGCGGCTCATGTTCATCGGCACTCCTCTAGTTGGCATCGGGTACATTCTGTTGTCGCAAACCAGTACGTTCTTTTCGTTCTTACTGGTCTATATATTCGTGATATCGCTTGGTGCTTCGACAAGCTTCATGCAAGCGACGACCACTGCGCTGAACACATGGTTCTCGCGTCGGCGCGGCATGGTTATGTCGATCAACAGTGCGGCGTTCCGTCTCGGCGGGGCATTCATGGTTCCGCTACTTTCCGTCGCTGTGTTGCGATGGGGGTGGGAGACCGCAGCTCTGTGGGTTGGAATTGGAATGCTGGTGTTCATCACACCGCTTGCGATATTTTTCAAGCGCTCGCCGGAATC
>Ga0233439_10006484_pt1 | contig 10411 bp, 6 predicted proteins | sample SI_123_September_6_FD_182713 | JGI IMG/M metagenome (GOLD analysis project Ga0233439, IMG submission 182713) | Seawater microbial communities from Saanich Inlet, British Columbia, Canada - SI_123_September2016_100_MG | ecosystem: Environmental > Aquatic > Marine > Inlet | place: Canada: British... | reverse complement strand
CTTCCATGAGACCACACTACAGTCCAATCGAATGAACTGGTCGTCCGAAAATACACCCCATCCAGGGTGAAATTAATTGCGGAATACTCCGCACAAAGAAAGATCGTTTTATAAATTAAGATAATAAAAGTTATTTCGATTATTCAGAGATAAACGGTTACTGGCTAGCTTACCTCATTCTTTTCCTCACTCCCCAAACCTTCCATAGTTCAGCTTCGACGAGAAGTACTGGATTTCTCCCATGAGGGATTTGGTAGAGACGACAAGCTGATAAGCTTCTCAAATAGTCCAAAACTTGGGTGAGATTCTACTCAAGCTTCACTGAGGACTCACAGTACTCAAAAGTCAGCACAGGCCACTTCGGATCACTTCAATTTCTCTAAACTAAACAACATTCTAGAGGCAAATAGGAACCAAAAACGTGCTGGTAAAATCATTCGATCAATTGATCCACATTTAGATTGATTCGCACCAATTTATAACTCCAAGCCACAAATAGCCCTTTTGACACGAGAACTCATTGCACTTCCAGATTAGACTGTTCCAGAGCGAATCGTATAGGGTCTGTGCGCAGCGATTACGTCCAAAGATCCATCTGCCAGTGGCAGATCTTCACGACTTTAAAGAAGCCGGCAGCCATAATTTGGAAAAACCTGTGATAGTCACTGATTACTCAAATCAGAGTCGACCACTCGATAAAAATATCGGCAAAATGCAAAAGAGACTTCTTCACTACCAGGGCTACAATCCTAAACTATTTGATAACTTGGACTGTAATCGGCAATTTTTTGGAAAAGTTCTGCAAGGCAGTCAGGTAAACTCAGACTGACGAAACAGGCTTGCCAGTAATTTTTCAGTAATTTCAAAGAACACCTTCAGTGCAAGATAGCAGTACTATCTTCCACAAAAGCGGCTCTCTATGTAGACATCAAAAAGCGTTTCCCCCGGCACTATCCTAAAAAAGGACAGCACCAGGAAAATAGTCTGAATCAGGCTGTTAACAGACTGATTACATTGCGTGCATTCTGGTTTGCATGTGCCAGAACAGACATCGAAGATTGCTGAAGAATCTGGTTGCGTGTAAATGCTGCCATTTCTGAAGCCATATCTGCATCACGAATAACAGACTCAGATGCAACCATGTTCTCTACAGCAATTCGAAGAGTGCTGATGTTTGATTCTAAAGTATTCTTTTGTAGGGCGCCTAGTTCTCCACGAGTCGAAGTTGTATCGTTGATCGCCTTGTCAATAATTTGAATAGCGTCTTGAGCACCTTGGAAATTTTGCAAATCAATATCCTCCAAGGATAAGAATTCACTCTTGTTCGCCACGCCTGTTCCCAATGAGCTAGCCTTCATATCTCTTAGAGAGACTGAAACTGTTTGACCTGCATTTGAACCAGTCTGGAAAATCAGTGAATTTTGTAGGACTGTAACAGTTCCTGCTTCTTCAGAAGCATCTTCACCTGTGTAGCGAACTTGTAGACCTTCCGTGTTTTGATTACCGCTGCGCCCAGCTAGGATTTGGCCATCACCAATCGCTTCTTCCCCATTAATGGTTCCAGAAACATCCAATCCCGGTGCAGCCTGATCCGTTACGTTTGCCCGAGTTGACAGAACACCTGGGGTTGAACTGGAGACTGAGAACGTATTTTTGCTACCGTGGTCAATGTGGCGCAGTCGCAAGACTCCATCATCAAAGCTTTCATCAAGCACTTCCACTTTGAGGTTAGCATCACGTATTTGACGCTTCAGTTCGTTGATTGTACTTTCGACGGTATCACCCTCTTTGGTACTGAACTGGATAGTACGACCGTTTTCTGTTACCGTTAGGCTCTCACCAGCATCTATAATATCTTGATCCAGTGCTGTACCGCCTTCCATTTGGGCTCTTGTTGCAGCTTGGGTTATTTCTACTTCATAGCCTTTAGTCGGTGAGGTTTTTGTGTTTGGACTAGCAGCCACAAACTGTAAACCTGCACCGTTCGCAACGCCGTTCGCCCCACGACTACCATCCAATAACTGCTTGTCACCAAACTGAGTATTCGTTGCAATTCGATTGATAGATTTAACAGAATTTGCGAATTCAGATTGATCAGCGGCTACCATTCTTTCGTCATTTACACCCACGTTTGAAGCATGAACCGCCAATTGACGCATGTTGGTCAGAAGACGATTAACTTCACTCAGTGCACCCTCAGCAGTTTGAACCATTGAAACTCCATTTTCTGAGTTTTCGACAGCTTGCTTCAAACCACTAATTTGTGAGCGCATAATTTCAGAAACAACTAGGTTGGCTGGGCCATCAGCAGCTGTGTTGATTCGCATTCCAGAAGATAGACGTTCAAGATTTTTTACGGAATCAGCATTAACTTTTTGTACGTTGCGATGAGCATTTAGAGCAGCAACATTTGTATTTACGCGAAGTGTCATAGTACCTTCCTTAGTATGTGTACAATTAAAACAATTGAGATTATTTCGATCATCCATGATCTATGGAATCCGGCTTGAACACATCCATGTGTCACAAATGGATTCCTATTCACCACCTTCCCCTGGCAGTGATTTCAAAGGCAACAGATAGCAGACCTATTTTCAGCAAATCTGCACAAAAACTGTTTTCAAAATAAAACAATCTAAAATATTTTAGTAATCTAGATTGCTTACAATTCGCCGGAGTCTGCGTTGAAAATTCAGTAGTTTAAGAGTCTACAAGACTAGCAAACTGCTGCACACTTTTCGGCGAGTTCATTACTGCCTATTACTTTGAGCTAGCTTGGTTTGTCCGAAAATCAGAGATTGACATCTCAAATTTGGAACCAACTAGAACACAATCTATCCAAGATAGACTCAGGTGTAGATGAATGGAAGCAATCCACAGAATAAAACGATATAAATTCAAATGATCGTTTATTCACTTGCAGACGTAGTTCCCATCAACACTCTATCGTGGGTGGACTCAAGTACTGTACTAGACAGAAAAATTAGGTTTCAAAGAACAAACTTTCCCTTTTAACAAGGGAATGATGAAAAAAGCATTTACCCATCTCACCCAACAAACAACGCGTGAGTGGGTACAGCAATTTCAGAAGAAAGACTTCAGAAGTCCATCTTCCGCAACTGCCCTGATTTATTTTACAGTTATGGCCCCAGATACTTGGAGATCTAGAAATGAGCTTACCTAGAGTAAAATTTTAAGTATTTTTTCAGCTCATCAAATTTCCCTAGGGCACCTAACCCTTTCCCCATTACGAGTTCAACAGAGCCAACACACTCCTTGGGTGGTTATTTGCCTGGGCCAGCATGGACACAGCAGACTGTTGAACAATCTGATTTCGAGTAAAATCTGCCATTTCCTTGGCAAAATCCGCATCTCGAATTAATGATTCTGATGCAGTCACATTTTCAGCCGCAATTCGCAAATAACTCAGGTTGCTTTCCAGAGTATGAGTTTGGAAAGCACCAATGCCAGCACGAAATGAAGTCGTCTCATCAATTGCTTTGTCGATGAGACGTATTGCATCTTGAGCTCCCTGAAAGCTTGTTAGATTCAGGTCTGCTAGGGATCGGTAGTTGCTATCATTGCTGATTCCATTAGCAAGAGAAGTCGGCTTCATATCTCGAAGCGAAAGCATACTGGTTTGTTCTTCATTTGGTCCAATTTGGAAGATCAATGAATTCTGTGTGACCGTAACATTTCCAGCCACATCACCAGGAGGAGCTAGCTCTCCTGCATAGCGGACAGTAAGCCCAGCAGTATTTGAATTCCCATCTCTTCCGCTCAGAAGTTGCCCTTCACCAAGAGCTTCTTCTCCATTAATTTCCCCAGCCACATCACGACCATTATCTACATGGAGTGGCACGTTCGCTGTTTCAGACAAAACACCTGCGCTGGAACTCGCAATTGTGAACGTTGCACCACTGCCATAATCCTGATGTTGTACCGTGAGGAGGCCATTATCACCTCCGGACAATTCCAGATTGAGCCCAGCATCTGTCGCCCGCCGCTGCAGGTCATTGAATACCGTCTCCACCGTCATACTTTTGTCAGTCTGCATTTGCACAGTCCTGCCACCTTCCGTCAGGGTGAGCACTTCCCCAGCATCAATCATTTCCTGAGTGAGGGCAGTTGTACCTGTTCTCGTCGCCTGCGATGCTGCACGGGTGATAGTAACTTCATAACCTTGAGTCGGAGAACTTTTCATGTCCTCTCCAGCAGCCACAAAGTAGAGCCCATTTCCTGTGGCAATTCCATTAGCTCCCTTGCTGCCATCCAATAAGGCTTTAGTTCCGAATTGGGTGTCTTTGGCAACCCTTTCGATCATCTCAATGGAATTACGCAGTTCGGCTTGGTCCGCTTCCATCATCTGTGGATCATTCACCCCAACGTTGGATGCGTGCACAGCTAATTGGCGCATGTTGACCAACACTCGATTGATTTCTGTCAACGCGCCTTCAGTCGTTTGCGCCAAAGATATGCTGACCTCACTGTTCTCGATTGATTGATTCAAGCTAAAAATCTGACTCCGCATCCTTTCAGAAACAACAAGAGAAGCAGGTGAATCCGCCGCACGATTGATCCTAAGACCAGAGGCCAAGCGCTCCATGTTTTTTTGTCCTGCTTCGTTGACTGTCAGCAAGCTACGATGCGCTTTCATTGCAGGAATATTCGTATTAATGCGCGGAAGTGTCATAAATCCTTTTATTACTCAAGTAGTCTTCTCTTCAATAACCAAAATGTCTCAAAATCTTGCCCCCACAAGATTAAGTAAACCTTCCAATGAAAGCTTTCTTAAATATTTTCCCAAACAAAAAACTGTATTGAATAAACTCTATTGAACAGTTTGTAGGGAATCACCTATCAGTTTTTTCATAGTTAGTAATCCAAGATCTAAAGGCGCAGAAAAAGCTGCATTATGGTTTTCTGCAGCAATTTTTACATGATCAATTTTGCCCGCAAGACTCTGCTGCATCACTTTCGAACCAAGTGTAGATGGATTAATCACAATTGTTTTTGGTCCAGCCGTTCGATCAATCAAATCTAGAGCATTTAATAGCTTCTTATTAGTACTTGGTGAATCCCGGTCGACCAAATTTTGTGCTATAGCTCTCATCTGCTGTGTTCTCATCAGTAACTTGGAAAAAGCTCCAGATTGGTTTAGGGACAGAGAATTCGTTTTGTGAAGACTGTTTTGTAGTTGGCAGTGAAGTACTGACATGATGATTCCTTTCGAATAGAGGTAACACTCGTCCATGAGTAACAGTTTAAGAAATTCAAAATTACTCTGAGATCAATACCGAAGTGCTCGCGGTGTTAATCTTGATATGACTGGCTGTAACCAACTCAACAGTGTTCCTTCAGGTAATTGAAGTTTTGAGTTCCCTAAAAAAACATCTATTGGATAGATTTCATAATCTTGATCAACACATCTACCAGTCGTCAAAAATGATATTTGATCTGAAGAGTAGTTGATTAGATTAAGGAATTCTAATTGGTTAAGCTTTGAATCTAATTCAGTGAGATATTCAATTTGTTCAAAGCCTCCTAAACAACGTATTCCATTATGAAAAGCCAGAATCCAGAAACATAGAGTAAGTCCAGGGCAGAATCTATTTTCGTTCAACATAGAAATAATAGATTCTGGGTTTACAGGGATTGATATCGTTGTGCTTTCGAAACATCTATTCTGCAGATGAATCTGTTCAACTCTTTTTTTACCTTGCTTATCTACTTCAGCAACAAACCAGTTGTTTGCTAATTTTTTTTCCAGAGCTTTTATTTTCAAGGGATCTGAAAATATTTGAGTAAGCCAGTGTAAATTATCTTTTAGAACATTTATTAAATACTTTCTAATTACTTCATTTAGATTGAAGAAATAGATTCGATTATTATTCAGTACAGTACGTGTTAATTGTTCAGAGAAGGATAAAGCCCAATTATCGTAAAAGTTCTTTGGAACAATTGATCTAAGTGAACTATCTTTCACCCCTGGCAGAAGATCAGAAAAAAGTTCATTCAGCCTATCTGGAATAGCACTTCTATCAACAAGACCATCTCTCCACTTGCTAGGAATTAAAGATAATCGAGGATGGTCACCATCTCTAATACGATCAATTGCTGATGACTGAGCCTGTCGAAATAATGAATTCGATGGATATAAAATTTGCTCTAGCGAAGTCTTAGTTCCATAGTTGATTGCACCTGACCATGCAGCGTTTGAGAAAGGGACACCCGAATACGCTCCGACAAGATAGTTCGAAGTTTGAGGTTGCCTGAGTGTTGCCAACTGATGAGAAGCCAGAAATGTAGGGCCTTCTGTAGGAGTCAAGTGCACTGTTGTTTGCAACACACGCTTCAGCTCTAGTTCCTGGAGTAATTGCTTGACAAGTACATCAGCCCAGCCCATTTGCTGCCAAGTCTCTCTGAATGCCTGGATCAGTCCTGGTTCCAGGGGCGGTGGCCGTATCGGTCCTTGCCACCAGAGCTGACCATATCCTTTTAAGGATTCATTGCCCCATTTCTCTATCACTTTCGATAATTGCGGACGGTTCATACGTCGTAAAGACGCTATGATAGAATCGATTTGGGGAGTCATAACTCTCGGCCAAAATATTTGTTTCTACATTGGATTTGTTTAGTAGTCGCCACTAAGATCTGAGATTCGTGGCCAGAAAATTAGCAATTTTAATTAATTTAGTAATTAAAATTATCTAAATAAAGAATGGAGATGGAACCTTCCTGCCACGAGGCAAGTTAGGACAGGATAACGCACCTGATTAAACTATAAATATTATTTTTCGGATAAACATAGGCAAATAACCTCAAATCGTTTTCAGAAATGAAATTTAATTGGTTTTGGATATCGCTGTTCTATCTCAAATAACCGGGCGATAGAAAACATGATACTAGAAAAAACTTGTGTCTAAAACCTGTTTTAAATTTCAGCTAATATCTGGAGGTGATTGTTTTTTAAACAATCTCGACTTTATGAAGCTAGACTTTGCCAACCTGAACTAACAAATTAGCCAATATAGAATATCTACGGTCTCCCGCATGAAGATAGAAAAACTAGTTGACTCTAGTCAATTTTCTCTAACTATTTATAGAATCCAGTTCGGAAAGACAGAACCAGTAGGAATGAGAGACTACTTAGCAGACTAAAATTCTACACTGCATTTTGTAGATAAAAGTGATTATGAGTATCAAGTCAACGACAGTAATTATCTTACACAGAATACATGAAATCGAAACGTAAGCTTAAGTGGCGATGATGAGCCACCCAAAGCTTGCTAAAAACCTCACTTTGCTCAGATCTTTCACATTTGAAAACGCAAAGGAATTTGTCCTAATCAAATGGTCCTATTGGGAAACTTGCGGGTATTGTCCTTGGGCACTCCCCCATCAAAACAAACTGATAGATTGAGGGAGGGTTTCGGCTGCATTAAGATCAAGCTGAATTAGCTCTTGTTCTCCATCCAAGTTATAGGGTTGGGAAAAAAAATGTCTTCAAAAATACATTGAGCACAACTCTTATTCTCACCTCAAGCAAGAAATTGCTATATTACCTGGTTCAAGAAAAGATTTAAAAGGTGTAGAGCAGTTAGGTCTTCACCAAAAGAATGTCATTTTTATCGATGGGAATTGATTTTTTCAGTTCTTTAAAAGACCTAAAAATCAACCATTAATTCAATTTTTTAGTGGGAACAGAGTAGTTGCGTAGTTTAGACAAATGAAGTTATCTCTTAGATTTTGGAATCCAACGATACAATGTCCTCACTTGGTTGGTCTAGAGGGCGTCCTTTTTGATAAACATTGAGTGACTAAATACTAACTCTGCTAGGCTTGTTTACATATCTTTTAGACGATACATCAACGCGAGGATCCCACCATTAGAGAACGGGCTCAAAATCTATATTTCGCAGGGCTACGACACAGAACTGTCGGCGGCGTCCCCGGGGTACACGACGCAACGGGTTTCCACTGATTTTTTTAAGTTGCGAAGCAGTTACAAGTTAACCAATATAAGAAGGAAGACGTCTTTTTCATGGAGGTTAATGAACTCTATGAATTAATCTTTAATAAATTCCAAATTCTAGATCTAGTTAGCAATTGATTCTACTTTTAGCAAGGTATTAAGTTTTGTTTTGGCCGTAGATCGATTAGAATGGCTAGAGAGCTTTTGAAGTAATTGAAAGTCTTGCCCACCATAGGCTATGACACAGATTTCCTGAAAACTTACGAACAGTTGACTCAGGCGACTATGCATGGCCAAGTAGTAAAGTTTACTACACAGATTGAATTACTCAACAGCCGATTGAGACATTACTTAGCCAAACTGTACTGTAAAACGCTGATCTACAGTGAATAGAAAAAGGAGGTTATAAATTTCTTTGAAGTTACTCAATTCTATGAAAAACAACTTTTAAAAATCAGCACTCCAACTAAAAATACTAATATTATTAATACCTGATTAATTAACAATTCTTTCAACTCTTCACAGAAATAAAAATGCGGCATTAAAAAGCAAGATAAACATTTTTTTCTAGAAAAAAATAAGAATACTTTCTCTTAGTTATTCTCGTAAGGTTGATTAGTAAATGGTCTCCTACTGTTTCTACTTAGATAGATCAGCTGTTGCATATGATCTAAGCTAAGATGCAAGCTCGTTTCTTCAAGGTATTTTATGAGTAGTGCAGCTTATTCTTATAAAATTTCTAAAGACTAAAGATGGACAATATTGTGTTTTCTATCACAGCATATTAATTAAGACAATTAGAAGACACTTTTAGTGATTGATAGAGTTGTCTAACATGTTTCATAGCGCAGACTGATTCGTGATTAGTTAATACTCCATTTTTGTATCTTTGCACTACTATCTCAGGGATCTCATCACTCAATTCAAGCCTTTTGACTGTCAACTGAGACATTACCTAGCTAGACTCCACTGCAAAATAGTCTGTGACACTACATTCAAAGGAATATTGGGAATTTCTTGAGGTTGTGCATCTATAAGCCAGGCAAGATAGACTCTAACGCTGCATTTATTCTAAATCAGAATATTTGGCTTCATTTCATTAATGACGAGTAACATTGCATGGTGAACAGATGAATCAAGATTCGCAGATATAAATTTCACAGCTTCTGAGAATCCTAAATATAGGTGAGATTATCTTGTAGCTTGTGAAGAAAAAGATAACTCAGATTATGTTGGATGATGTTTGATCTTAGTAATTCAATCTTGGGGTAGGCAAACATTGGATTAGAACCACCCAAGTATTGGTTCAGTTCCTTCAGCAAGATAAATTCGATTCTTCGATGAAGGATATTTCTACTCAGTTTCTGTGTTTGCTAAGTACCAAACTTCCCATTATTCAAGGAAATACAACCACTTTACGAGTTGTTGTCAAACCCCAAACTTCCCGATACCTTTTGAACTACTTCATCAAATCAAGCCTGGATATGCTCATCTATCTCACCACGTTCTTCCAGCCTTATCAGATTTTGAGCGATGTTTACCTCCAGTGGATTTTCAAAGCCACAAGCATAGCAGCGAAGGCCTTCCGAGATCCCTCGAACGGTAGTTTGTGTCTCGCTGTACTGATTACAGATATAAAGTAGTTCAGGCGTCTGAGTGAAGTTCAATTCCCCACCACATCAGTGCATTTTATAGCTGAGTTGTTCGAGAAAATCAGTAACACCAAGTGACAGCTTAACAGATTGTGCTGAGGCTGAAACTCTTCTCAGCTCGGTCACCACCAGCCAACGAAAACAAGAAGCTAGCTGGGATGTGATCTCGTGCCACATTGATTTGAGAACTGCAGCACGCTTGTGCTACAATTTTAAATCTGCTGCCTCTGCTTTTTCCAATTTTCCGAGAATTTTTTCTTTTCTCGACAACTGGCGTTGTCTCTTCTCGATTATCTGATCCAGGGCTTCAACCGCGGCCCTCGGTCTTCCCTTGTTTTTCAGACAGAGGATATGCAGTTCTATCATTAACACCAACAGGGCTACCACCACCAAGTGTGATGAAGCCAATATCTTATTCAGCCAATTGCCAATCTACGTTTTCCTCCACCGTAAATCCGATGAACCAATGTCCATCAGATTCTTGAATCAACCGCTTCTGATCAATCTTGGCTTCTGAAGGAATTTGCCGGTCCTGAGGCATCTTCATCAGCCCTGGGCACTTTGGCATCCTGAAAAGACCTGATGCTTACATCATTCAATTTCCAGAGAATCGAAAGGTGCGATTTGCGACGTGGAAAAGGATGACCAAGTGGGTTTCTGGCAGCCCCTTGAATCTGTTCACCATTTTGGGCACGGCTATAGAAGTGCTGGAAGACTTGGTGAAGATCAACAATCAAGGCATTCTATAGCCAACTGAATCGAATTTTCTTCAACCAATCCACTT
>Ga0233439_10006481_pt1 | contig 10418 bp, 9 predicted proteins | sample SI_123_September_6_FD_182713 | JGI IMG/M metagenome (GOLD analysis project Ga0233439, IMG submission 182713) | Seawater microbial communities from Saanich Inlet, British Columbia, Canada - SI_123_September2016_100_MG | ecosystem: Environmental > Aquatic > Marine > Inlet | place: Canada: British... | reverse complement strand
GCGGTATAAGCAGGGCTATGGTCTGCAATATTTCGATGCCGCGGTCCCGGTTACCCTCGTTCAACGCCCTGATCTTGATATTGTTTTGCAGTCGAACAAGAATTTCGCGGTCGGATACGGGGCGGATAAGATCAGCCTGTTGAGGCATTTGCTGGCCATGCAGGCGCATAAATATCTTTTGCATATCCCCCCCGCTCACCCGCCGCGCCTCATCGAACGGATCTATGAAGGCATATTCGCCGGCGCTACCCAGGCGAAGTAGGAAATGTCCGGGAAAATTCAGGCCCGATACCTCCCATCCCACGGCCCGCCCCGCATGAATGGCTAATATACCAAGTGCGACAGGTAGCCCTTTGCGGCGGTCCATGACCTGCATCAGATTGGCGTTCTGTGGGTCGTCATAGGTTTCCACATCGCCCTGATAAAGGTGCTGTCTGTAAAGGACATCGGACAGCACGGCTGCGCGATCAGCCAAGGTGTCGACATCTCGCGATGCGGCTTTCATGTCAGCGGCGATAAGGTCAAGTTGATCGCGATAGTCGGCAATGTTGTTCTCGGGCAAGTCCAGGGCGGCCAACAGCAAAGCGGCTTCGCCAATGTCAAAGGCGTCCGTGTCCTGGGCCCCGATGGCTTCCACGCGCGCCAGTATGTCTGATTTATTGAACGTCATCGTTGGAAACTTTCGGGCCTACTCGTGAATTTTGCCCTTGAAGGTATCCCGCGTGATGCCTTCAGCCTCGGGGTCAAAGCCAAGTTCTATTTGCACGCCGTTCGGGTCGTGGAAGAAGACCTGAATGACCCGTCCGCCCCCCGCCAGACGTTGGCTGTATTCGATGCCGTATTTTTCCAAGACCGTCATCTGGGCCTCATAACCCGATCCCCACATGGCGAAATGGTCGAAACCTTTGCCCATGCCCTCAGGGTTGGTCCGGGGTGGGCTGTTCGGGTCCAGGGGGGATATATGGACAACAGGCATGTCGCCCGTATACATCCAATAACCGGGGTTGGGAAACGGCGGGCGGAAGCCATCCTCCAGGCCCAGTATCTGGGCATAAAAGTCCCGTGTGTCTTCAAGGTTGGTGGCGCGAATATTGACGTGGTTCAAATGATATTCGGACATGCTGCTCTCTTCCTCAAATGAATTTTACCCAAGGCCCAGGCGTGCCGCTGTTTCCTCAACGAATTGTACCGCGCGCTCCGTCGGTCCACCCCGGCCTTTCGGCAGCAGCATTAACCGTTCGACCCCAAGGTCTTCGTAACGCTTGATGCTGTCTTTATCAACGGTGCCACGGGGCGTAACGGAAATCGATAGCTGTCCCAGGTGCGCCGGGCGCTCATTTTCCGTCTCTGCTGATCGAATGCCGGCGATAGACGCCGCAGCAGCCTCCAGATCCTGGTTAAAGCCGTACCAGCCGGAGCCGTGACGAACAGCCCGGCGATAAGCAGGTGCCGACATGCCGCCGATAATGATCGGCGGATGCGGCGTTTGCACTGGCGACGGCTTCGACTGTACGCCTGCAAAGGATGTGAACTTGCCTTTGAACACTGGTTTTTCCTGGGTCCATATGGCGCGCATGGCCTCGATATGATCATCAACACGGCCACCCCGTTCGCCGTAGGGAATGCCCAGGGCCTCAAACTCGCCTGCGATATAACCAACGCCCACCCCGACCAGCAAACGGCCCTGGCTCAGCACGTCGATACTGGCCAGTTCCTTGGCCAGGACCAATGGATTGCGCTGGGCCAGCAGGATGATGCCGGAGCCGAGCTTGATGCGCGAAGTGGCAGCGGCGGCAAATGAAAGTGCGGCCACCGTATCCAGCATGGGATGATCCGGCGCAATGGGTGAGGGCGGAACCTGTGGGTCGATGGCGATCACGTGCTCCCCGGTCCAGGCAGATTCAAAGCCGCATCGCTCAACCGCGCCAAGGATTTCCCGTATCGCCTCCGGCACCCCAAGGGGGCCCATGTTGAAACCAAAATAGCCGATTTTCATCTGTCTAGATCTTTCTCTGATTTAACCAAGACGCTCCTGCACAGGGGCGATGACTTCCGCGGCGTATCGCTCCAGGCCGCCGTCGATATCCTTCCTGAACTGCGCCGACGGCACGACGACCCGTGAAACGCCCAACTCCGCCATGCGCAGGGCGGAACCTACGGGATCGTCCGCATCCAGGCCGGTGGTGATCTGGATCTGGTTGGCATCGCGGCCCGCTTTTTCCGCTTCCGCGCGCACTGTGGCCAGCAATGGTGCCAGATCGCCGGACCAGCCCGTGGCGGGGAAATAGCCGTTACCCAGACGACCGGCCCGACGGGCTGCAACCTGGGTATTGCCGCCGACGACAATGGGCATGGGGCTTTGTATGGGTTTCGGGTTACAGCTCATGCCTTTAAAGTTGGCGAACTCACCGTCATAGCTGGCATCATCGGTTGCCCACAGGGCACGCATGGCGGCGATATATTCGTCCGACCGTTTGCCGCGCTTAGCAAACGGTACGCCGATGCCCTCGAACTCCTCCTCCAACCAGCCCACGCCGATGCCCAGCTCCATCCGCCCACCGGACATATAGTCCATGGTGGCCAATTGTTTTGCCAGGACCACCGGGTTCCGTTGCGGCAGCACCAGCACGCCTGTCATAAAGCGCAATGTCTTGGTGCAGGCCGCCGCGTGGGTCATCCAGACCAGCGGGTCCGGCAACAAAGTGCTGGGATCGCCCGGCAGCCGTCCCGTGGGGGAATAGGGATACTTTGAGGTATATTCCGTGGGCCAGACCACATGCTCCACCGTGACGGCAAAGGTAAAGCCAAATCGTTCCGCCGCCTGGCAGAACGTCGCCGCCCGGCCCGGTTGTGGGTAAACCGTGTTGACGAAATGGACGCCGAATTCCATGCTCATGTTCCTTCCTGAAGAGCAGTGTCATTTACCTTAGAATAGCCCGGTTGCCATCGCCCTGCGAACGGTTATCTTTGCGGTAACAGAGGGAGAGATAGATCATGGCAACTGTAGAGACGGAAACCCACGGGCAAATTCTGGTGATCAGGATGAACCGCCCCGAACGGCTGAACGCTCTGAACCATGAGATGCGCTGCGAGCTGGCGGATACCTGGAGCATGTTTCGCGAAAGCGCGGAATTGGAAGTGGCAATATTCACCGGTACCGGGCGCGGCTTTTGCGCTGGAGAGGATATGAAGGAATCCCTCGAGGATGGTGCGCCCGGTGGACGGCGACCGGCCCAGGCGGATCCCTTTATGGATGGTACATTGGAGAAGCCGGTTATCGCCGCCATCAACGGCTTTGCCATGGGTGGTGGCTTCATGCTGGTGGAAGGGACAGATTTACGCGTGGCGGTCGAGGACGCGGTGTTTGAAGTGTCGGAAGCCAAACGCTGGTTATTAGGTGGCTATAACCACGGGCATATCGCCAATCTGCCATATACGGTTGCCATGGAAATGGCCCTGGGCTATCGCTTCACGGCGCAACGGTTTTATGAAATCGGTTTTCTCAACAAGGTTGTAGCGGCGGATGACTTGCTGCCAACGGCGTTGCAGATGGCGGAGCATCTGTTGACCCTGCCGCCCGCATCCCGCGTCAACACGGTGCATATGATGCGGCAAATGCGACCGTCAATCGCGCCCAATATGGAGCGTCTGGCGGATGCCCTGCATAAACACGGTGCCAAAAGCGACAGGATGGAATCCCGCGCGGCATTCGCTGAGAAGCGTAAGCCAAACTTTATTGGTTGGGACGACCCGGAAGACCGCTATCGCCTGCCCACTTTGGACACGGTTTAGCCGCCTGACTATTGCGCGCCAGCGGCAACCAAACGGGCCACTATACTGATTTCGTTTTGCGCCTTGGCGCGTTGCAATGCAGTGATCCCTTGATCATCAGCGGCGTTGACGTTGGCTTGATGCGCAATCAATTCATCGACGATATCTTCGTGCCCATTCCAGGCGGCGCGCATCAAGGGGGTCAGACCGCTGTCATCCCGCACATCGACGGATACGAACTCCTGCAACAGAAACCGGGCGATTTCCGGATAACCATTGATGGCGGCCCACGATAATGCGGTGCGGCCACGGAAATCGGCGGCATCGATATCCACACCGGTATCCAGCAAGGTTTGCAGAACACCGTAATGACCGCGCCAGGCGGCAACGATCAAGGCAGTGCGCCCTGCTTCATTGATGCCATTGGCATCAACACCGGCGGCCAACGACGCTTTTATGATCTCCAGATCGCCTTGCGCGGCGGCTGCCAACAAAGCCGCTTCCTTCGAAGATAATTCAACCAGATCCATGTCGGGCATTTTGGCCCGCAGATCTTTTGCCCGTTTTCGGGCCTGTCCCAACTGGCTTTCATCCAGATGCGGGGCCAGCATGATTTTGGCTTGGGCGGCACCTCTGTTTTCGATGCTTGCGGCAATATAATAAAGCGCCTGGGCCTCGACCCTGTCTTCGGGCGTGCCAAGGCCGGCAAGATGCATCTCAGCCAGGCGCAACATGGCCGGTACGTTGCCTTGTTTGACCGCCTTCTTGAAATTTACAACGGCCTGTTTGTTGTCTCGCGCGGTGCCGCGACCCTCTGCCAGGGCGCGGGCGAGATTATACTGTGCCATAACGTAACCTTGATTGGCGGCCCGTTTGTAGCGCGTCACGGCGCGTTCCGCCGCGCGATGATGTCGATCATCACCGGTTGCTGTCTGGCGCAAATCTTCGCGAACAATGCGTGGTTCGTGGGTCCTGACGGCTCGGATCGCCGCAGCTGCCGCAGGCTTGACCGGTCGATCCAGGTAAGGCACCCGATGATGCACAGCCTGATGGGGGGTGGTCGGGCGAAATTCTTGTTTTTTTGGCCCCGCCAATAGGCCAGGTTTTTCGTGCTCAATCTGTTTCGGCACCGCCTTTTTTGGTTGTTTTTTCAGGGGCGCTTTTTTTGGTGCTGGTTCGATTTTTGCCAGGGTTTGATCCAAAACCACAGAGATTTCGATAGCCTTTGTCGATGGTTGGGCATCTTGCTCAAAGGAAGAACTGACGAGAAATGAGCCCAATAGAAACGCATGAATGACTACGCTTCCAAGTATGGCGCGCGACCATTCCGTGGAAATCGTACTTTGGCCGAATGGGCCAGTGCTATCCGCATGTGACATCGCGTTCGAACCCAGGTGTTTTGGCAGATTTTCTTTTCTGTACCAGCCCGCCGACATTGAAGTCCTGGGCGCAGGACGAAACTATTTCAGGGCGGCGCGCCTTGTGCGCAGGCGTTCCCGTATGGCGGCATGCGCCTCATCCGTGCCATCGTGGAAAGTGCCGAATGCCTTGTCCAACGGCGTCAGGCTGCCGCCGTAATTGCATTCGAAATACTTATGATGCAGGTAGTGGAAGTGATTGCCGCCGTCGAGATCGAAGTCCTTGGTGACCTTAAGCTTTTGAAAGCCGCTATGGCTCAACGCCGGTAAAAATGCTGCCAAGTGTATCTGGTACAGCGCGTTCACAGGATGCAGAGCCAACAGCCATTGCACGACAACGGTGGAGAAATACAGAATATGCTCCACCGGGTGCATGGACAGGCCCGACCAGGGGCCGATCTCCACATTATGGTGATGCAGGGCGTGAACAGGCTTGTAAAGCAGCTTTGTATGCAGAAGCCGGTGGCCAAAATAGAAATGCAGGGAATGGATTATCGGTGCCAGAAACAGCAACAGAACAAACCAACCCCAGAATAGGACCTGACTGCCGCCAAAATCAAAGAGGCCCAGATAGCCATTCGCGAAGCCCCAATAGGTTAGTACCTCATAGGCTGTCATGGTCGGAACGCCAAAGACCAGGGTGTGGAACATGTTGTCATGTACTTGATTTTTGAAACGGAAACGGCGGCTGCCGGTAGAGAGGGGTTGCGCATTGAACTTCAATTCATCGCCCTGGCCCTTGAAGACATAGAAATAGAGGTGCAGGCCGCCGAACAACACGGTCACAAACGCCACATTTCGCCCTAACAGCAGGCCGACCCACCACAACTCCAACGTCGCCATACTGGCAAGGTCCGGTGTCAGAAAGGCCCAGGTTAAAGCCGCGAAACCAAGCCAAAAAGCATTGTAAGGCCAAATGTAGCCGGGAAAGCCAAACAGCCATTTCAACGTCGCCGCCGGTCGCGGCGGCCAGGTATTGATAGGAGCCAAAGTGATGGCGTTCGCAGGGCGCCATTCGCCTCGCGCATTGCGATCATCAAATGCTGTATCGGTCATTTTCCGTATCCAACCCCCAACCCCAAGCCGCGACCTCATGCAGGCCGCAATAATGCCTGAACGGGTTCAATTTGCCAATATCCGATAATGTCTCTACTCGATTGGCGGAGATGACTTGGGGAAGCGGTGGGTCAGGCGTTCCTGGAATTCCTGGGTGCTGTTCGTGCGGGGGAAGGGCGTGTCCGGGATTGCCAAGCCCAGAAAATTACATAATGGTTCCCAGCCTTCAGCGACATCGAATTTCAGCAAACGGTCTTTAGGGACGCTTTCGGTAACCTCTTTGATATTCCGGCGATAGGCGGCCAGCACATGTTCCCGGTCTTCCAGGATATTTTCAAAGACCTTTGTGACGATCAGATCCCGGGACATGCGCCGCATGCGCAGACGATCCGGGTTCGTGACCTCATCATCGGTTCTGAGCATATTGGCAAGAATGGTTTTTGACATGCTTTGCCACCATGCTTCTTCATCCCGATAGGTCAGGATAACTTTGGCATCCCGATAATGTTCGCTCAACGGACGCCAAAAATAGGCGGCCGGCCAATCGACGCAGGATTGGTAGCCGGCCAGCATGTCGTCCCAATCCGCCGCCAAACCCCCATCTTGATTTTGCGCCGCATCGTACCAGGCATCGGCGTTTTCCGGGCGATTGATAACCTCCAGCATATGGTAGCACGGCCCCAGTCCCAGTTGTTCCAATGCCGCCTTAAGCGATAGTGTGCCCGTGCGCCCAAAGCCCGCGCCGATTACTTTGATTGTCATTACAGCTTCCTTGTTCCTTATTAGGGTCGATGCAGTTCCGGTAGAATTTGCGAGAAACTATTGCGTCCCCGTTTGAAACCATGCAGAGGCCGGGCGATGGTCGCGACCGCCTCCGCCCCGCTGTGGGCATCCCAGACCACCAGATCGGCAGGCTTGCCCACTTCGATGCCGTAGTCTTCCCGGCGCAGCAGACGGGCTGAGCGATTTGTCAGCATTTCGAATATTTCCGCCATCTCATCCTCGCCGCCCCGCTGGGCCACGTTGGCATATAGATTGGCGATGCGGATAAGAGAGCAATCACCAAACGGCGTAAACGGATTGAGGACATTGTTGGTGGAGAGGGAACAATTGACGCCGCAGGCCAACAGGGCATTGGCGTCCGCTACGCCACGCATGACGCTGTGGTCCTGATGCCGGCCCATGACAAACAGATCCGTTGCCGGCAGCACGGTGACCGCAACACCAGTGTTGGCAAGGCGCGCACCCAAATCCCGCAGCTGGTCAGGCGGCAGGCAGGAATATTTCGTGCCATGGCCCACCGCCACCCGGCCGCCCCAACCAAACTGTTCGGTCAATTCACAAACCAGATGAATGTCCATGTCATCAACGGTGGGGCCGACGTCCAGGTGAATGTCTACGTCCACATCAAATTTCCGGGCCAGTTCGAATATGCGCCGGATCTGGCCGCCATGATCCGGGTCATAGCCCGGTGCGCCACCGATCACTGTTGCGCCGTTTTTCAAGGCTGCGACCAGGTTGGCATCGGTCTCGGGTACATTGGTCAGGCCTTCCTGGGCAAAGACACAAAGCTCTATATCAATGGCCCAGCGGTAGTCTGCCGCCAGTTGCTTCAACGCCTCAAACCCGCGCAGGCCGCCGTTGGGGTCCAGCTCCACATGGGTGCGCATATGGGTGGTGCCGTTGACGACGCATTGTTCCACCGTTTCTTTGGCACGTGTATAGACGTCCTCCTGGCTGAAACCCGGCTTCACCGCCGATACACGGTGCATGTGATCCGTGCCCCGATCAGGCGCGGCTGTGCAGCGGTCCATGATTCGGGATTTGTCCAGATGGATGTGGCTTTCGATCAAACCGGGGGAGACCAGGCGTCCGCTCATCTCCCACTCATTGCCGTCTGCTGCCAAATTGGGCTCAATGGCCGCGATGGTGTCCCCTTGAACCGCAATGTCCATTAATGGTGTGTCAGCTGCCGTGCCCGCGATACGTGCTCCGCGCAGGATCAGATCGAACGCCATGGGTCTCCCCCTTTTTTTCTTATAGATGACGATGCCTCTACAATAGCTTAGCCTATCCGCGACGATCACCTAAGTAAGGAATTCCCCAACATGTCCGCTTATCCCAACCTTTTCTCGCCCCTGAAAATCGGAACGCGGGAAAGCCGCAACCGCGTTGCCGTACCCGCAACCCTGACGAATTTTGGCGTTGCCAACCGGATTACTGAAAAATGGGGCAACTACCTGATTGAGCGGGCCAGGGGCGGCGCTGGTTTGATCGTCTCGGAAATAATCGCCGTGGATCCGGAGGCCATTGCCCACGGGGCCGTTGTCACCGGCTTTGATGACAGCAACGACGGGGGCTTTACGACCGTTGCCAAAGATGTCCATGCCGCCGGTGCCCTGTTGGTGGGGCAGCTATGGCACCCGGGCCGGCAGCAACTATGGCATCCCACAAAGACACCCATGGGTGTCTCGGAACAGCCCGATGCGTTAAGCTGGACCGTGCCCCATGTGATGTCGGGCGAACAGGTTGGCCGGGTGGCCGCGGCCTATATTGCCACTGCGGCACGGTTGGCCCGGTGCGGTTTTGCAGGCGTCGAACTTCATGGTGCCCATGGCTATCTGATCGGGCAATTCCTCTCGCCGTGGTCCAATACCAGGGACGATCAATATGGTGGCGATATTGAAGGACGAACCCGCTTTGCCAGGGACATCGCGCAAGGCATTCGGGCAGCCTGTGGTGCTGACTTTATCGTCGGCCTGAAAATGCCGGGCGACGAAGGGGTCGCAGGCGGCATCGATGTAGATGAGGCGGCCTTGTTGACGGCGCGATTGTCGCAAACCGGTGACTTCGACTATTTCGCCTATGGCCAGGGTAATTTTTCCTTGTCCCTGGAAACCCATGTTCCTGATCTGCATTTCCGGCCCGGCCACTACATGGACATTCCAAAACGTATGCGGGCTGCCGCCAACGGCGTGCCGGTCATGGCCCTGGGCCGGATTGGGCAACCGGAACTGGCCGAACAAATCGTGACGGAAGGCTATGGCGATCTGGTTGGCATGTCCCGGGCCCATATTGCGGATGCCGCCTGGGCCCGAAAGGCAGCGGCAGGACGATCGGAGGACATTCGCCCCACGGTCTTTGATAACTGGGCCTGGGGTGAAATTCATGCTGGTAAGCCCCTGGCGGAACACCACAATCCATATGTGGGTTTGGCGGGGGAGGCGGACATCGAACTGACGCCTAGTGCGACCGCCAAGACAATCGCCGTGGTTGGTGCCGGTCCCGGTGGCTTGGAAGCTGCCTGGATCGCTGCCGCGCGTGGGCACCAAGTGACGTTGTTCGGTGCGGGGGCGGATGTGGGTGGTAAATTGCGCCTGGATGGCACCCTGCCCGGACGGTCTGAGATGCATAAGATCATCGACTATCAAAAACGCATGGCGGAACGTCATGGCGTGAATTTCGTACTAGGGAAAAATGCCAGTGCTGAAGACGTCTTGGCGATTGAGCCTGATGCGGTGGTCCTGGCCACGGGGGCCGGTCTGCGCCGTCCCGCGAACCTTTCAGCCAGCGCCGATCCGGTCGTCGACGGCATGGCCTATATTCGCGAACATGCCGGGCAATCGGAAGCGCGGAAAGGTACTGTGCTGCTGTTCGATCAGGATCATGGGGTTACGGTTTACGGCCTGGCGGACCTGTTGGCGGAACAATTTGAGAAGGTCATTTTGGTCACGCCACGGACAGCTATTGGACAGAACGTGAATTATTGCAGTGCTATCGGCGTGCATCGTCGCTTGCACCAGGGGGGCGTGGAAATCCTGCCCGCCCATGACCTGATCGATTATCGCGATGGTGCTGTGGTCTTGCGCAATGTCTTCACGGAAGGCAAGAAAACTCTGCCCGATATCATGCAGGTCATCTATGCCACCCCACGCTTGGCCAATGATGTCTTGGCGGATAGCTTTGGCAATGTCCCGGTGCATGCCATCGGTGATTGCCTATCGCCCCGCAACCTGATGGCAGCAATTCATGGCGGCCATATTGTTGGCACGACGCTATAGCGTGCCAGAGCATTTCCGACTAGGAAATGCGCCGACTCTTAAGAATCGAGCAATTGTTCCAATCACATCGAATAGCAAAGCGATTCTCTTTAGACCGGAATTGCTTTAGCAG
>Ga0233439_10006475_pt1 | contig 10421 bp, 6 predicted proteins | sample SI_123_September_6_FD_182713 | JGI IMG/M metagenome (GOLD analysis project Ga0233439, IMG submission 182713) | Seawater microbial communities from Saanich Inlet, British Columbia, Canada - SI_123_September2016_100_MG | ecosystem: Environmental > Aquatic > Marine > Inlet | place: Canada: British... | reverse complement strand
ATGTTAGCAAAACCCATGAGGAGAGACGGACCATTCGCAGAGCCAGCATGAGGGCTGATAGATTCATTCCAGTCGTTTATTCCACCAGCGAGGATATTTTAGCAGCGGCAAAATCCAATCAAGTCAAGATAATCGTTGCTGAAGATACCGGCAAAGTCGGGCCTTGGGATGTTGATATGACTGGTGATGTGCTCTTGGTTGTAGGTGCCGAAAAACTTGGTGTTAGTCAATTGGTTCAAGATGCGGCTGATGAAATTGTAATTTTGCCGATGGATGGATTTGTTCCTTCTTACAATTTACAGGTAGCAGTAAGTGTTCTTGCAGTAGAGGCACTTAGGCAGCGTCAATTAAATCAATAGCCGCTGTATCGCATGAGTATCAACGCATAAACAAGCCTGTTATCATGCGGTTGGGGTTAAGTAGTGGAGGCAAGTGCGACGGATTACCTCGCTTAGCTCAGTTGGTAGAGCACCTGACTGTAGTTGTAAAAACAAACGTCTCAGCAGACATCAGGGTGTCCCCAGTTCAAGTCTGGGAGCGGGGACCAAATTGTTTCATCTTGATTTATTTCAATTTGTTCCACGCTCTATCGAGAGGTCGAACGCTTTTCCTAATTCCATTTCATCATTGAACGGAAGACTGGTGAAGAAACGAGTGGGTCAATACAATAATCATCTAGACCAAACGATTGCAAGGAACTTCGCAATTCTGCTTCACTTCCACCAGGGGCGACACCAGAAATATCAATGAGGCGATTGTAACCTTGCAATCGAGATCTTGACGGTGGAGGCCCGTCTGGATTTGCAATCTTGTAACATGGACGGCAAAGGGTATGTGATTCTATTACTGTCATCTGCCCACAGAATGGTGTTGAACAGAGAACCCCTCCTCTTCTTTCTTGCCGAGGAGAATGATGATGAGAACCTCCCCCAGCAGTATTAGAGGGATTAAGTATAGATTTTATGAAGTCTAAAAATCCCATTTTCATCAACTCGTGACTGCGGGGCTGCCCGTGCCCCACAGTCGGTTGGATTCTGATAAAATTTATCAAAGGTCATAGCCGTTAAGCTCTCTTGGGCAGTAAGAAGTAGTGTGAGTCGGCATATAATAATCACGCTTTAACAACAACACGCATTGCTGGTTCTGGCCGACCTGCAACTTCTTCAGCACCCACATCAATAACAACTCCTAGTCGACTTAAGACCTCAAGATGTGTTGCAGACCACGGAACTTTTGATTGAAGAGTGGTACTATTTTCCCATTCGCCACTATAGATTATCTCCTCCTCTATTTCTTCTTCACCTTCTGTTTGTGATGTGATATCGGTCCAATAATGACCTAACATTCCAATCTCAGTTGCAAGTGGGCGCAATCCTAAGGATGGAAGATGTTTGCGAAGTTGTTCGATTGGTATAGCACGTGGAATGATCAATAAGTCATGATTTCCTTTTTTGAAATGATGTACTGGCGACCAGCCCTTTTGGTTAACAATGTTGGTGAGATTTACAGTTTGGGAATCTTTCCAATGAGTAGGCAACCAAGCCATCAATGCACTCCTACCTTTGGTACCGACAACTTGGCTGCTCACCTGTAATGCAGTAGTTTTGGTTTCTTCGCCCGTCAATTTTTTCCCAGTGTCAGTAGCCTTGATTGTTTTAGAACGTGAAAGTGGATTTAGAATCTTTTCCTTTAGTATTGAAATGGTTTCTTTCATTGTAATAGGCCAATATGGCATCGCAGTCGCCCGTTGATGCCGAGGTATTGTATGCTTCCATTTCTTTAGAGGTAAAGCAAGTTTTTCTCTTGAGATTCGCGTACAACACCATCCGGTTGTACCATGTAGAGAACCAGGTAGGCGAATAATTCGGCGAGTGTCTCCGGTCACTGTTTTGTCTACAGGAAATCCTGCTTCTAATACACGACTAAGAAGTGATTGGCGGGATTCTCGCACCTTTTGTTCACGCTCGCGTGGTTCGGGAATTGCGAATAATGAACGGTCAGTATCTTTGAGAACTAAATGGAATCCTTTTCCTCCACTATAACTGATATATTGCAAATCAAGATTCTCATTTTCATCAAGCCATTTGAGCAGGTTGTGTGTGACTTGTCTTGCCCGTTCCAAGCGTCTATAACAGAACGGGCGAAAATCAATATCGAAAACTACCAAATGATCTATCAGGATTGGTGAAGGTACACCGATATCTTTGAGGCGGGGAAGTTCAACAGGATTCAACCAAGCTGAAGTACCGATGTATAGGTCACGCGGAGCATTATGTTTGAACAATTTACGAAGTGAAGATTCATTGCTGATTTGTCTCCCTGAAGTAACCCATCTTCCATTAAGTAAACGCCAACGAAATTGATGACGAGACGACTTTTCAAGCCATTGTAAATCTAATTGCGTGGATTGATACCACGCATTCAGTTCTTCTTGAGAAAGCATCTGTACGGGCCTATCCAATACATCAATGTCAATTTTTTCATTGAATGATTTTATGGTTCAATGGACTCAAGGTTGGTGAAGATACCACTCACTACCGCTTCCTTGTAGTCGATACCAATTGGTTCCATTTTCCTCAGTAAACCATTCATATCCATGTTCATCGGTTGATGTAGGAGTTGCATCTATCGCTGGAGTAAATGGTTGACTTGGTGGAACTGTCATTGGTTGTTCCTCAACTATCTCTTGTTCAATCGGTTGTTGCGATTGGTCAAATGCTGAGTCGAATGATTTTGTATCATCTCTAACTTCATCTGGTTTCCTTAGTTTCAAGTATCCAATTGTTCCAATAATTGCGAATATAACGAGTATTGCAATGATGATTCCGGTCATTCCTGTTGTGGAAGATGATGTGCCTTCAGTTGTTGTTTTTGTATTATTGTCGTCCTGTTGCTGTTGCTGTGAAATGATTGTAAACGATGTTGAAGATTGATTTAAAACTGAAACGTCACCAATGCGATTAGTAATGGAAAGAACCCAGAGTTGACTCCATGTTCCTTCTTCAAATCCTGTATTGATTAGTAGAGATAATTCAAGTTGTCCTTGTGCTGGAAGTTCTCCTTCAATTGTAACGTCTTGGATGAATGATGTTGGTTGTAATGCTGCTAATGATACGTGCATTGAATAGACTCCATCCGTATTGATGATAGTACAACTTACTAGAGTTGCTGATGTATTCATTTGTAGCGATTGTACGGCTTCAGTGCATTCGACATCAACTGTGAAATCGATTGCTGAAGACATGTCTATCTGATTGGAATATTGTTCACATTCTGTAGTATCTGTAGCATCACAGACCCAAACCTGTACTTCAATTGAGTTCTGTAATAATGAGGATAAAGAAGTTTCAAGTGACCAATTTCCATCTTGGATTGAGTAATTGTCTATGAGTGTCGTACCCTCACTAGTAACCGTCACCAAACCTTCTGCAAAGCGGAATTGGTGTTGGCCTGAGATTGTTAAATTCAAATTGCCTGAATCAAAATCCCATGTATCAATATCTCCTGAAACTAGAGGAGCCAATGGAATTATTTCAACCATTGAAGACGTGGATGTCGTTTGTAATGGATTTCCATATTCATCAAAGAGGAAAACAGTAAATTCATAATAGCCAATATCCCAATCTGTAGTTTGGAATAGAAGTGAAGACATTCCTGTATTAATTGGAGAAACTGTTTGGTTTGCAACCATATTGCCATTGAATGAAGCAATAACATAGCCATTTATCAACTCATTTTGCTCACTCAACCATTCTAATTGCACTAGTATGTCATCTCCGATTAATACGGTTTCATCGTGATTGATTGCTGTAAGAACAGGCCCTGTTGCATCAACCAAACTGAAGGAATAATCAACGCCACTTTTGAGCCCATCAAAATCTTCAGCCATCTGTCCAGATGTCTCTGAAATATCAACCTCTAATTCCCATGTCTTCAAGTCGCCACGATTTGGCGTCCAAAGTGCTGTGTAAGCACTTTCGTTTTCATTCCATGTAAGCATAATCAATGCTGAATTTCCTTGTGACGGAGTTAAGGTGACAGATGCTAACAAATCACTTCTATTATGCTGAGTAGTGACTGAAAACATGAACCCTTCATCGTGCAATTCCCATGTACTGAAATCTTCAGATTCAGACAATGCACTATGAGTGTCATTCGCCGCTGTCATCGATACTGAATTGACTGAAGGGAAAGCAGGTCCGATATCAAATTCATAAGCACGCTCAACAAATAACATATTGCCATGCACATCAACCAGTTCTAATGCAATGTAGTTGTGTGTTGTAGAAGTAGGGTCATAACCAGTTGGATTGAATGAGGTGACATATCTTCCTAAGGCGGAGAAATATGTTAACGAATTTGTTGTTGCTGGCTTGGTACTATCGCCTTGATGAATCCAGATTGAGCCAGTCATTGTTGTTTCTCCGATGACATCGCCTACTGTGACTGCAAATGAATCTCCAACTCGAATGTTTTGTCCAATATTTCCGCCAATTCTGTGATCAATGGAGGCGATTTGAGGAGGAATGTCATCAATCCACTGAACTGACAAATCCTTGAGTGTCACCTCATAGTTTTGGAAATTAAATGGAACTGTATCTCCTGAAACTTGTATAATGTATTGAGGCAAACAAGATGATGTTGCATTGTACCAATCATGACAAGCTGCGAATGCATATTGTGTTAAGTTAGAAGTCAAATCGAGAGTATGCGTCCATGACCAAGACATTTGAGGGTGTATAGCATCCAATTGAACCGCCATAGTTGTTGAAATGTTGAAAACTAGTTGGCTCATTTCTACGCCATCGGCTCCAACCGTACCAATACTAGGCCATGAATTGATTAATTGTTGAGATGTGAATTCAACATCAACTCCGCTTAATTCTGAATCCATAGCACCAGAATATACTATCAAGCCGCCTAACTGAACCTCAATTGTATCAGTAGCAGAATTAGTTGGCCAACCAATCCACAAATTGAGAGATGATGTTGGAATTGAATTTGTTGGGATTGAAATGTTAACTGTGTGTGAATTAGAATTACTAACAATTGTAGCAACATTTGAATATCCAATATTTTGAGAAAGTGGGCCCAGTAGTGTGCTTCCGCCTGGCATCGTCATCTCAAGGTTATTGAGGACATGTGCATCGTCCCAGAATATTGTATAGTCGCTCAGTTCGGGAGAAAGAGCACCAGTTCGATTGAATTGATAGGAAAATTGTAAGGCAGTTAATCGCGGTAATATTTGAGATGATATATTGCCTATATTCCAATCACTCCAATCAGTAGAAGTATCTGTTGTTGAACCAGAAATTGTGTACCTATATTTGAATATCAAACTTGAATTGACTGGGATTGTAGAAGTGTGATTTACCCAGCCGTCAATGATTTGTCCAGCATTTGGTAACCAAGCATCGGTAATGAATGTACCATCATTCTTATCCGCTCCAGAAACTGTGTAACCTGCCCAAGTAGAGGAACTGCTTACACCGGTTGAACCTGAAGCCCCTACAGTTCCAGCTGAACCGGTTCCATATGGTTGACCTCCATTGCCGCCATTGCCGCCAGAAACAGAAATAGTTCCTTGATTATTATAATTGGACATTTGAGTCATGATACTAATACGTCCACCGGCACCACCGCCGCCACCATCTCCGCCATTGTACAACCCGACGCAAGCACCTGTACAGAAACTACTGGCACCATCTCCACCATCTCCGCCAACTGCCTGAATAATACCGCCAAGGCCGACATTTACTGTATTTGCTTTAATGAAGATTGAACCTCCACTTCCACCGCCTGCACCAGAACCACCAGGTCCTGAACCACCAGAAATTGCTTGACCATTTGCACCATTTCCTCCATCGGATTTGATTGTACCATTAACATCGATTTGGTCTGCGATTATTCGAATATATCCGCCACCCTTTCCTCCAACTGCTGTAGCATGATTTGAACTACTAACCGAGCCACCTTGTGAGCCTGATTCGGTTGAGTTGCCATAACTGGAACCACCGTTACCACCTGCGCTACCGCCGCCACCGCCGCTACCGCCATGGCCTGCGCCACCGCCGCCATCACTGTTTCCGCTTTGCGTTGCAGTTGTTGAACCGCCTACGCCAGTACCGCTACCACTTATTGCGTTTGCAGAAATTGTTGTACCTGCTGCAACAACCAATATTCTAACATTAATTGTTAGACTTCCTGTAGCAGATATTGAACCGCAATTTTGGATTCCGCAACGTAAATCAAGAGTATCATAACTATGTGTACCTGACCACTGCACTCCATTCAATATTGTTGTTGAATTATTTCCAGCCCCAGGTGGCCCTGAATTAGAATTCAATAATTCAACTCCCGCAGGAGTAACAGATGTGTTATTGAGTGTTCCAATCGTTTGAGCATTGACCATATTGTGATACATGGCTTGAGTAGTAGAATGGGGTAACACTTCTACTCCAACGCTTGCATTGAGTAAACGGTGCCCATCTTGATGAGGGAAGATAGCAGAACCACCCATATCGGCCATTATTGTAGTAGTTGATGAACCACTGGAGAATGTGTTAGCATCGATGATTTGACTAGCCTTGGATGTTTTGTCAAGTTCTAACAATTCAGATTCCATAAATAATGGAGATACTGATGATATCAGAAGTAGAATACTCAAAAAAATCACTTTCGTAGTGCAATCGTTATGTTCCATAATAAGGGCCCAATCATGGTAATTAATATGGTTTTTAAAAATCAAGGATTTTCAATAAAAAAAAATCTCTTTTTCTTGACGCCATATTATAAAACAAAAAACAGTAGTAATTATCAGCATTCCTAAGATTGCAATAACTGAAGTTACTCCTTCTTCTCCTTGGGTGATGATAACTTCATCAGAATTATCTACTGTACTATTGCGATCCCACAGGGCCATCGTAGCAATAACATCCATTCCTGTTTGTAGGCCGGATTCAACATTTGTTCTTCCTCCGGCCATTGTGTTAAGCGTCGTTACCGAATCCGATTGAGCGTGTTTTGGAGTCTGTTCGCAGGTGTCTGCTTCCTCGTGAATATATTGATGCTGACCTCTTAACCAAGTTGCTGCATATCCATTCATAATGAAATTGTAATGGTCTGAATTGCCTTTGGTATCATCGATTACTCTAACCCATTCGGTTGGATGACTTAGATTGGAATTGATTTCTGTCAATTGACTTTGCAATACTGCAGCATTAGTCTCCATCTGCTCAGTTACCTCCAAACCACGGTCTTCATAATAGGACCAATCTTCAACAGGTGAAGTGAACATGTATAATGTCCAATAATCTTCATCACAACCAGTTATTTGCATCGCTGTTGGCATCTCAACTGGCCAATTAAGGGCAAACATATCCAAGTTCATGTAAGTGACTTTTACATCTGAAGGAATTTGTTGTTCAACAAAATGTAAACTACCCATTCCACCCCCTTCTGAAGAACCACTGCCTTGCCACTCTTCATAATCCCACCAAGCTAATTTCCAAGTGTGTTCAGGAGTAATATTCCATTGTGCGAATGTTCGGGCCAATTCCAATAATGCTCCAGACCCAGTTGCATCATCATATGCACCTGATGAGGTACAGGTTGGATATGTTAATCCAATTAACGGAGGTGGAGAATAACAAATTGCATCGTGATGCGCTCCGACAACAATCCAATCGTTTTCCAAAGTTCCATTGATTGTCACAACAATATTTTGACAATTATCACACTCGTCAGTTGTGAAAGATTGCCGTTCAACTTGATAGCCGTATGATTCTAACTGAGTGGCAATCCAATTGCGTGAGTTTTCATTGGCTGTAGTATCAATTTTACGATAACCAAATTGGGTCATTGTCACCAAATTATCGTATGCAGCACTTCCTTCAGGCCAATCGGTAACCTCTGGTGCAGACGATTCATTTTGAATTTGATTTGTTATGCTACCTTGGAGGAAAGAAAGAAGAAAAATAAACAAAATGAATAACGCCATTCTGTTTCGCATATTATTGGCTATCTTTAATCACATTTTATAGTTGCATCCGGTTATCAGTACAACAATGGATTAACAAAGGAAGAGGTTTTTACATTTTATGATGATAAAGTCAACAGGTGTTTTTGCACTTTGCGGAAGGGTAAATTTACTCGCAAAATCGCATTGTTCGCGAGAGAGTCATACCACGCGGTTAAGTATGGTAAGTGAAGCCTTGAGATATAGGAAGTGAATGGATGGGACCGAACGCATCTTCCAAGGCTAATGCCAGTGGACAAGACAAAGCACTTGCAGATATGATTCAAGGCTTACGCGACGAAACAGTATCCAAAGGTGCTACTGCCCTTATGGACGAAGATTTAGGCACATTTGGTGTACCAAATCCACGTATAATGATAGTAGGTTGTGGGGGCTCAGGAAATAATACTCTAAATCGAATAACTCACCTTGGTGTTGAAGGTGCAGTTACGGTTGCAATCAATACTGACAAGCAACATTTGGACCACACGAGAGCATTACAAAAATTACTCGTAGGCCGCCACATTACTCGCGGTTTGGGTGCTGGCGGAGACCCTTCTACTGGAAGGCGATGTGCTGAAGCGGGAAGAGAGATGATCAAGAGAATAGTCGCCGGTGCTGATTTGGTTTTCATCGCTAGTGGATTAGGCGGAGGTTCGGGAACCGGAATTTGTCCAATCGTTGCTGAAGAAGCAAAAGCTGCTGGCGCATTAGTTGTTGGAATAGTTACAACTCCTTTCCATGTTGAACGTCGGCAAAGAATGGCTCGTGCTCTTGAAGGATTAGAGTCATTGCGAAGAATTGCAGATGCAGTTTTGGTATTGGATAATAACAGATTATTACACTATGTTCCTAACTTACCTCTGGATGAAGCATTTTCCATAATGGACCAATTGGTCGCTGAAATCGTTAAGGGAATTGTTGAAACAATTACCATGCCTTCACTAATCAATTTGGATTTTGCAGATGTAAGAGCGATAATGGCAAATGGTGGAGTGACTATGATGCTATATGGTGAATCGGATAGAGGTCCAGAAGAAGTCGTTCATGAAGCCCTAAACCATCCATTATTAGATGTTGATATTTCTGGGGCGACTGGTGTATTGATTCACGTTACTGGTGGCCAATATATGACTTTGGAGTCGGCCAGTCGAGTCGTTGATTTGCTAACTGCAAAGGTTAGTGAAGATGCAAATGTGATTTGGGGTGCACGACAAGATGCTGGATTTGGGGATACTATCAAAGTGATGGCAATTATTACCGGAGTTGGCGGTACAGATTTGAAAACTGCAAGAATGCAGCCTGATGCACTTGGAGATGCTCTTCGATTAACTCGTAATCAAAACGATGCGAATAGAGGAGACATGGGTTTCCAGCGCTTTGACTGACTTTGTGGATTATTGCTACTATAGGCTGTTTATTGTCCTATCATTAGTAAGCGTAAAATGAGACGACATACGCCATCAACACATGCGAGGTAAGACAATCGTAGTGATATTGCTTGTAGCAATGTTATTGACTCCAGTTCAAGCAGGTGATGTTTCAGTATCACAAAGCGATCCTGAAGATGACCCAAGACAACCACGTGAAGGAAATACTACTCTATATGTTTTCCATGATGGAATGAATAACGAGTGGAGTCATTTTAACAATACTGATGAAGATTCTACTGAAGAAAATGAGACTAGAGAAGATAAGGATAACGGAGTTATTGATATTAAATATAGATTCATGATGAAGCCAACTCTTGACAAGAGATTGAATATGACCGTTGGAGGAGAAATTCGCGGTAATTTCAATATTTATTACGAAGGCGATAACGCAAATGGTGGCGATGGGAATTGTAATAATGACTGTGACTGGCTGAATATTTCTGTCTTCAAAGGTGCTGCTGAAATACATAAGCATACAGAACAACCTTGGGTTAGTGGCAATTGGAAAAATATTATTTTCTCCTATACTATTACTGAAGAAGATGCAATTTGGGATTCGGTTAACGATAATCCAATTGTTGAAGTTACCATGAAGGTCAAGGGCGATCTTCAAGGAGGATTTTTACCGGGCACTACTAATGGTGGCACTCCAGCAGCATTTGGTATGAAATTAGGAAGTGACGGGTCTGTAGAATTTCCAATAGATGATTCTTCTTGGAATGAGGATTTTCAAGCCGGTATTGATGAAACACCACCTGAAGAATCTCCAGGATTTACACTGGTAGTTGCTTCAGCGGCTATTGCAATGGCTGTATTCATCAATGCAAAGAAACCTGAAGATGAAGAATAATCTCAATTATTTTTTTCTCTGCCGTATAGAACTTTATTACCTAATATGATTAGGGCATTGTATGGGATATTCTGACATGACCCTTTTGGAACTGAAGGTACTTTGTAAAGAAAGAGGCTTG
>Ga0233439_10006470_pt1 | contig 10426 bp, 6 predicted proteins | sample SI_123_September_6_FD_182713 | JGI IMG/M metagenome (GOLD analysis project Ga0233439, IMG submission 182713) | Seawater microbial communities from Saanich Inlet, British Columbia, Canada - SI_123_September2016_100_MG | ecosystem: Environmental > Aquatic > Marine > Inlet | place: Canada: British... | reverse complement strand
GCAGCCCGTTCGAGCGGTGCGGTGCCTTTGTGGCTCAATGAGGGACTTGCCGAATACGGGAACCTCGATCAAACAGTGTCGTATGAACGGTTCCTTGAATGGGCAGAAGGCACCGACCGATTAATTCCGCTCAAAGCTCTACGATCGTTCCCCGGCGACCCCAATCTGACACTGGTTGCTTACGGTCAGGGTCGAAGCGCCGTGAAATACATGATCGACGAGTACGGCAAAGAGAAAATGGCAGAATTACTGACCACTCTAGGAACCGGGCTAGGAATCGATGCTGCTCTCGACGTTGTTTACGGATTTGGAATTGACGGGCTAGAAAATCTCTGGCGTGAGTCGATTGGCGCTGAACCTTATATCGAGCCAACTCCGGGTCCTACCCCGACCCCTAATGCCGAACCTACTCCGACGTACAAGTTGCTGACCTCACCACCTAGTTCGAGTAGCCCTGATGATGATTCAGATTCCGAATCTAACGATGAAGTTGAGCCAACGGTAGCCCCTGAAGTAGTCGCTCCGGAGATCGAGGTTGATGAGCCGTCCGAAAGTGGCGAAGTTGAGTCAGAAGAACCAGTGCTTATCGCTGAAGAGCAGGCGTCTGGTGGATTCTGCTCATCGCCATCTGAAGGATCGATAGACGGAACGTCAGGCGCGTGGCTATTGGTTATCGTCGGGCTAGCTGCTGGCGGCCGCTACAGGGCACAACACAAGAGCTAGGCAGCTACCTGAATCGCTACGCCTTGCTCAGGATCGTCGTCAACATCATCATCCACCTTCAAAGTGTTCAGATCGTGAATCTGGAACTTGAATGAAGTTCCTTCACCGACCGCACTGTCCATCGCCATCTGACCACCGTGGATCTCTACGATACCCTTGGCGATAACTAGCCCGAGACCCGTTCCTTCGATCGACCGAGTTTCCTCTGTGTCGACACGGTAGAACGCGGTGAACATCTCTTTCTGATGTTCTTCAGAGATGCCGAAGCCTTCGTCCTTCACTTCAAAATTGAGATGACCGTCTTGTGCCGATACGTTCAGCCAAACTCGTTTTGACTCAGGCGAGTATTTCGAAGCGTTGCTCAACAGATTGGTGAGCACCTGTGTCACACGATTTCTATCGGCGTAGATCATCTCTTCAGATTCAGGCAGATCCACAATCAGAGTCTGCTCCTTCGCTTCGTAGATCGGTGCGAAGCTTTCTGCAAGCTCGTTTACAGATTCGACAATGTCGAATTCACTTGGCTCTAGAGCAAGATTACCCATGTCCATTCGGGACACGTCGAGTAGGTCTTGAATTAAAACGTTGAGCCTTCGACCATTGCGGTCGATTATGTCGAGATGGCGCATGTTCTTTTCGGTCAAATTGGCATCTTTGTTCCGCTTCAACAAACTAGCGAAAGCGAGCATGCTGGTCAACGGCGTACGTAGTTCATGCGAGACCGTTGAAAGGAACTGAATCTTCGCTTCATTGAGCCGCTGCAATTCGGTATTTTCGGCGTCGAGGGTAAGCTTCGCCTCGTTCGCCTCGGCAAGTTCCATCGCTTGAACGAACTGGCGTGAGTTGTTGATCGCGTTGACGATTTGGCCTCCGACACGTTCGGCAAGCGCAAGCTCTTCACCTCGGTAGGCGCCAACACGTCGTGATTCGAGAATCATTGTTCCGATGACGTTGCCACGTGCGATGAACGGCACTGCCATCATCGAGTTGAGGCCCGCACTCACGCTAGCTTCCCGCATCGGATGAAGTGCTTTGCTACTAGAAATATCGTTCGAACCAAACGTCACTCCAGAGTGATATTCGAATACAGGTTGTAGCGGCGATGATTTGATCGACCCAACAGATCCCAATTCAAATCCGGGTACAGCTACTCCGTACACATACGTGTACTCGTATGAGTCGTTTTCCTCTTGGGCGAGGGCGATTGAGATTCGATCGGCTGGTAATAGGGTTCGAACCTGTTCGGCGCATCGTTCAAATACAGTGTTGATATCAAGCGTTGAGCTTACGACTCGACCCAGTTCTGCCAGAGCCGAACGTTCGCTAGCCTCTCTGCGTGCATCGGCATACAAGCTGGCGTTCCGTGCTGCAACAGCGGCCTGCCCAGCGGCGGTTTTCACGAATTCGGTGTCTTCATCCAGAAAGCCTGATCCAACAAGTTTTCGTCCACCTGAAATGACCCCGACAAGGTTTCCAGCAGCGATCATCGGCACCATCATTCGAACTTCAAGTTGTTCGTACAACTCGATTTCGGTCGAATCGTCGGTAACAGTGGCAGCCGATTCAGTTGCCGGATCGAACACCAGCATTTTGCCGAATCGTTTCATTCTTGAAATCGTCGAGCCCGTGGCGGAGAGTTCGAAATGCGGCACAGATTCTCTGGTATCGGCGACAGATATAAACGATTTGCCATCGTGTGATGGCAGTAGCACAGCCACCCAATCGGACTGAGCTGTTTCTCGAACGGTTGTTACGATTCCCTCGGCGACTGTCGGAAAGTCGGTAATGTCCTTCGTCAGATCGTTCAGGCGTGCGAGAGCGGAGATTCGATCATGCTGCTCACGGTAGAAGGCTTTATCGACCATCGACTGCACACGTTGCATCACGGGCTGAACCATCACGCCAACGATCAATACAGCGCCACCGGCAAATAGAAGAGTTGCGATAGTGCTCAAGTCGCGGGTGACCAACAGCACTATGGCTATACATACACCGTAGACGCCGAACAGGAATAAACTGACCGCGCTGTATGCAAGGCCCCGTCTGAGCATCAAACGCAGGTTCATCATCTTGTATCGAGTTACACCGAATGTTGCAAGGGAGATGAATAGAATGTTTCCGACTACGCCCAATGGGTAGATGTTCAACCCTAGAGATGGGAAGAAATCTGTAGTTGCACCGGCGACTGACGCTAGTACTCCGAGTTTCAACAGCATCAACTGCTGACGACGTTGATCGGATGTTTCTGTCTTAGCTGCCCGTTGTAGTCGGATTAGCGATATGAACACTGCCGGATATGAAGCCAGCAAAACTAGTGGAAAAGCCCAGCCTAATTCCGGAGCGAAGCCATAGAACTTCTCGACCATTCCAGTGGCTGTGAATCCGGCGACTGAAAGCAGAGCAGATGCGATTGCTACTGTGTAAAACGCGTACAGAACCGGGTATCCCGTTTTGGAACGGGTGTATCGAAGAACGAAATGCAGGAAGAAGATGCTGCTAAACGGAATGACCGCGAGTGCCCAAATTTCACGAGTGTAGGCAATATCGGCGTTTGGAAACGCATCTCGCATTGCGAAGATCGTGATGCCCCATGCAGCCATTGCCATAAGGAACAGCGTGAACAATCGGTTCAAGCGATCTGTTGGGTCCGAAAAAAGTACAAGCACTCCCAGAAACGCACTAATGGCGAACTGAACAAATGGGAGGAATATGTATATTTCGTTCATAAGATCGGTCAGGAAGTTTCGATGCTACGCAGCGAGTGTGAGGGCGCGATCGAGAGCCACTAGCCTTCCTACTATTTCGTCGTTCGGGTTCATTCGTGGAGGGCGACTGCCGACCAGAGATGCCCCTTGCTTCAACTTCATTTCGGTAAATGACTCAAACGTGCCCGGAGAAAGAATGGTGACGTTTAGTGGGCATATACCCAGCATCGTTTCCAGATCCGAATACAGCGGGTCGCAGTCCTTTAGTGAGCGATGAAGCGTCGACGTAAGCCGGCCTTCTTCGTACGGACTCGACAGTTCGAGATACATATGAAGTTCAGGGACGATACCTTCTGTTTCGCGTCGAATCGTCCAGTCACGAATTGGCAGTTCTGCTTGTGATATCGCCTTCCATATAGTGCTTTCATCTATACGTGTAAAGCCGCCGATGTCGATACGTTCATCAGATCGACCGACAAACATGAATTCGTTGCCGAAGCCAACGTGGGCGTTGCTGAACTGGACAATGTGTCCGAGACGGTACCGAGTGAACGGCATTCCGAAGAAGCTTGTAGCGACAACCTCGTAGGACTGACCAGGTTCGACTTCGTCGAGAAGGCAAGTTCGTGGCTGGTAGTTGGGATCGGTTCGTTCGGCTTCTAACTCAGACTCAGGAATAAATTCGTAAAAACATGTGTGTGGGTTGAATGCTAAACCGCCATTCTCACGGAACTGGACGCCCATCACACCGATCTCTGTCGATGCATAGAATTCGTAAGGCGGGCGTCCCCAGGCGTCGGCGATTTGATCGCTGTAGAACCTTGTGTCGAGTCCCCATCCAACGATCGATTTTGGCTCCCATAGATCACGAGGTTTCATCGTGTGATGGGTGAGCGTGCTTTTGATCTTCGCACCTGCGAGTTTGAACGCACCCTTGGCGTTGAGCTGCTTTAGCAATCCCGACGATCCGCCGGATCGAACGGAATTCGGATCGAAGCGTTCGGCGACTCGTTTGAGTACAGACGTCATCGAAATCAAGATGTCGACACGGTCGTTCAGGGCGCTTGCAAAGCCTTCGGAGATTTGTTGCTTGAAATCCATATCTTCGCTGGGAGCAAGTGGGATGAGAGGCTTGAATCCATATTTTTTTGCGATTTCGAACCCAACATGGCCTGCCAAGTAGGGGCGTGGCGGAATGTTGAATAACGCTCGATCACCCGTGTTGATATTTGCAGTCTTGCCGTCGGACGATGCTGCGAGTCCAATTGAAGCGACAACTGAATCGGCAAGATGGTCGAGCGCTGGACGAGTGAACGGGGCCCACTTGGAATTGCCGGCACCGAACTGTGTATACGCCCAAGTTGCATTTTGGCTGGGGTTGTTCGGATTCAGATATTCGGCGTAGTCGTCCCAAGTGCTGAGTCGAACTCTCGCTCGGAAATCATCTATCGATGCGAAATTCGTTACGCCAGCTGTCGTATTCACCACTACTGGATTGTCAGATATCGCTGTGAATTGCTCTTTGAGAGAGTCAGATTGCACCTGAGCAAATTGATTTCCCGAGTAATCGAGAAAGTGCCAGAGCGTTCGCCAATCGATTGCCGTCATATAGGCCCGAATCCATCCATTTTGACCACATTGAGCGGCCCCAGTAACAGTCGAATCTACCTCGACTGCCGGACTAGAGTTGGTCTAGTTCCGAGTGGCAGTGGCCTTCGTATATCTACCCCGTTCTTCGAATGATTGCATCGAAGTTTTTTTCGGTGTGGAAACGGTGAAGATCACTGCCTTCCACTACTTCATCGGATATACGCCAAATTCGACATAGGTGAACCACGTATCGAAGTGGTACTAAAGGGTCGAAATACATGAACCGTGTAGAGTAAATCGCTGTTTACTCCTACTGAACCCTAGTCATATCGCCTAAGTGGACTACTTGATTACGCTACGAGCTTCGGAGAGAAGTCGTTCGAGTGTTCCGCCTAAAATGGCACGTTTATCGGGCTCGCTAACGAAATCGCACTGAGTCCGGAACGCCTCAATTGCCTGAAGGTGGGTCATCGACTTTTTGACGACAGGGAAGTCAGAACCCCAGACCATGTTCGTCCCGAACGCCTCGTAACACTCTTCGTAAACCCAACGCGTGTCCTTATATGGGAAGTTCCATGTTGTATTGGTCAGATAGTGAAATCCCGAGAGCTTAAGGAACGCATTTGGGAACTTGCTCGTTTCAATCACGTTATCGACGTTCGCTCTCGCATCGTCTCCATGTGCTCGTAGACCCGACATGTGGTGGAATAGAAAGTTGAGACTCGGATGTCGTTCGATAGCCTTACGAAGTTCGTTTTGGTGGTGCGGAGCCATCGAAATACTGGCGATTAGACCAAGTTGCTCTGCTGTACCAAGAAAATCGATTCCCTCGGGCGAGTTAAACCAACTTCCATCGTCTTCGCCCGCCACGTAGTGCGTAAACGCCTTCATTGGCCAGCGATTGGCAGCCTGCTCCAGCCGTTTTGCGGCACCGGGAGTGTGATAAGTATCCGACCACATTGAATCGACATCAGCGAACTGTTCGAGTCGGTCCGGGTATCTGCTTAGAGCCCCCGCAACATAGTCGTTATTGTCGAAATTCTGAAATATCTGTGCACACACGATTGTTGCGCGATCGACACCGTTCGTGTCCATCTGATGAATTAGCTGTTCGACCGATCCGTGGTTTTTTGGATCGGGTACAGCTGATAGATATGGCCAGTGTGACCAAGCGTGGCAATGTGAATCGATAATCATTTGGCAACATCTTTTCGCACTATTTCTGAATACGCCAGTCGCAGCGGTATTGAACTGCCAGCAGTTTATCGGTGTGTAACCGAGGCGTCACACCTGCGAAATATATCGGAAACACCTAGGCCATAGATTTCAAATTGAGATTTGCTTAACAGCTCTATTTGGGAGAGAAATGAAATGGATTCTGGATCAGTAGCGTGGATGCTAATGGCATCTGCCCTCGTACTGTTTATGACTCCTGGTCTTGCGTTCTTCTATGGCGGACTTGTCCGCGGTAAGAACGTAGTCAGCACAGTCATGTACAGCTTCGTATCAATGGGTGTCGTCAGTGTAGTTTGGGTTCTATGGGGTTACAGCCTCGCTTTTGGAGAAGGTGGCCCGCTCATTGGGAACCTTGATTTCCTTGGATTCAAAGACGTTTCGAGCGACCCTGAAGACGGCGCAATGTTATTTGCCATCTTCCAGATGATGTTCGCCATCATCACCCCTGCTCTTATTACTGGAGCTATCGCAGAACGTTTCAAGTTCACAACATACCTCGTATTCCTCGTAGCGTGGATCACATTTGTGTACGCTCCGATCGCCCACTGGGTGTGGGCTGGTGACGGATGGTTGTTCGAAATGGGTGCGCTCGACTTTGCCGGCGGTACTGTCGTTCACATCAATGCAGGTATCGCAGCCGTTGTAGCAGCGTGGATGGTTGGTAAACGACGTGGTGTAGACCGCGGAGTTGAGCCACACAACGTTCCATTTGTAATTCTTGGTGCCGGAATCCTCTGGTTTGGTTGGTTCGGTTTCAACGCCGGTTCTGGTCTTGCAGCCGATGGTCTCGCCATCAGTGCTTTCCTCGTAACTAACACTGCCGCCGCCATGGCTTTGGTTGTTTGGGTCATTCTGGGCCACATTCACACTGGAAAAATGAGTGGTGTTGGTGCGGCAACCGGTGCAGTAGCCGGTCTGGTCGCAATTACTCCTGCATCTGGTTTCGTTGGGCCTATGGGCGCAATCGCAATTGGTCTGGGAGCCGGAGTGCTCACGTTCTACGCTGTTCGAATCCGACACAAATTCGGGTTTGATGATGCGCTTGAAGTAATGGCTGTTCACGGCATCGGTGGTATCTGGGGCGCAATCGCCACAGGAATCTTCGCAGTCGGCGGAATTGGACTTGTCGATGGTAGTGCTGACGTGCTTGGCTACAACGTAGTCGCCACGCTCTCAACAATCGCCTACTCGTTCGTTGTTACTTTCATCATCTTGAAGATTCTGGATGTAATACCTGGTCTGGGTCTCCGGGCTGATGAAGCGGATGAAGATGCCGGACTCGACGTATCGCTCCACGGTGAGCGTGCATACGTCGGTGACGGAGCTGACTAAGCATTCATACAACCTGCGTGATCGACGAACAGGATCGATCACGCAAAGGGAGAAAATTGATCATGATCAAAATTGAAGCGGTGGTTCGCCCAGAGCGCGTGAACTTGGTCGTCGAGGCCTTGCTCGACGCCGGTGTCGGCGGGTACCACATATCGAACGTGTCGGGTAAAGGAACGCAGCAGGGTGTTGAAGTATTCACGGGGCGTGGGGCAACCACTACAACTCGTGCAGCTCTGCCAAAGACGATTGTCACAACCGTAATCAAGACAGACCTTAAAGACGCCGTCGTCGAAGCAATCGTGAAAGCTTCCCGAAGTGGTGCCGAAGGACAAATAGGCGACGGAAAGATATTCGTATCGTCAGTGTCTGAGGTAATTCGTGTAAGCTCCGGCGAGAAGGACGAAGCAGCCCTATAGGCGGTTGCTTCCGTTCGACTCGGTTCGCAAACCGAATAAAACAAAATAAAAATAGATAGACCGTCGGCTTTCAGGCTCGCAATCGTCAAGGTATGATTGGATGCTGGTGATGAGCGACGGTCTATTTATTTGGCTGTTGTTTGATCCGCGCAGGAGCGTAGCTCAGTCTGGCTAGAGCACTGGTCTCCAAAACCAGCGGTCGGGGGTTCGAATCCCTCCGCTCCTGCCAATATATGGCTCGTATTTTGAGCAGCGTTATTGCTGCGAACCCCGTGCCGGGGTGCTGAAATTGGTAGACAGGCTACGTTGAGGGCGTAGTGTTCGTAAGGACGTGCGGGTTCGAGTCCCGCCCTCGGCACCACATATTATTTTCGGTTTTGTTGTTGGGTTTTTCACAAGAGTTGAATACGATTACGAAATCGATCTGATCGTGGTTCGTTGATTGTGATCGTTCCGATCACCCAACGAATCGACGGTTTGTAGAGAGTTGATTTTCTCGACTGATGATTCGATACTTTTTGAAGTGTTGGGTCAAGGTCATTCAGGGAATCGAACATTTCTACGGCGACGTGGCCAAGCGGTTAAGGCGGAGGTCTGCAAAACCTCTATTCGGCGGTTCGAATCCGCCCGTCGCCTCCATATTGCAACTGAACTAGAAGAAGCCCCAGAAGAAACTAACGTTCCTCTGGGGCTTTTTCGCGTTTGGTCTTTTAGGCATGAGTAGTTCAAAAGTCTCGTGAATCTGACAATTTCAATGATGGCGTTCGCTCCTATGCCCTTCGATTGAGCCATTGTTGGCGTATCATCGGCGCAAAATGGGATCCGCCGCTGAAGTGTGGATCTGAAGCATCTGCCGGGAGTGCACACAAAGATGAGTAACGTCAAAATTCGAGATGTGAGAGTGATTCTCACTGAGCCAGAACCGGGTTCACGATTCACTGTAGTCAAGATCGAAACCACAGAGCCGGGTCTCTACGGCATTGGGTGCGCTTCGTTGCGAACCCGCCCTCAGGCAGTGAAAGTTGCCATCGAGCAGTATTTGCGCCCGTTCCTAATAGGCAAAGATCCCTCCGATATCGAAGACATTTGGCAATCGGCATATGTTTCATCCTATTGGCGTAGTGGCCCGATCCTAAACAACGCTTTGAGTGGTGTCGATGAGGCGTTATGGGACATCAAAGGCAAGGTCGCTGGCATGCCTGTTTACGATCTTCTGGGCGGTAAAGCACGAGAGGCAGCGGCCGTTTATGCCCACGCTTCGGCTTCCTCTCCTGAAGAGGTTGAAGACCAAGCACACGGCTTCATTGAAGAGGGCTATCACTACGTACGAATCCAAGTAGCAACTCCCGGATTTGCAACTTACGGCGCTTCAGGCGGCGAAGGTCGAGATCGTGATCCTCAAGACGGGCCAAAGTGGATTACAACCAAAGCCGAACCCGCAGATGATCGGTATGCCTATGCCCAACGAACCGGTGTGTACGAACCAAAACCGTACATGCGTTCAGCAATCTCGTTGATGGACCGTATTCGATCTAGCGTCGGCTGGAAGGTTGAACTTATCCATGACGTTCACGAACGACTTCCAACTATTCTCGCTGTCGATTTCGCCAAGGAAGTAGAGCAGTTCAAACTCTTCTACCTTGAAGACTTACTGCCACCGCATGAGATTGGCTGGTATGAGCGAGTGCGTGAGCAAACGTCGACACCGATGGCGATTGGCGAGATCTTCAACAACCCACTGGAAGTCGTTCCGCTTATTACGGGTCGACTAATCGACTTCGTGCGAACTCGACTTTCGCCAATTGGCGGAATCACTCCGGCTAAAAAGTACGCTGCGATGGCAGAGCTGATGGGAATTCGTACTGCATTTCAAGGTCCGGGCAACGTATCGCCGGTAGGACAGGCCGCCCACCTGAACATCGACTTGAATATCTCGAATTTCGGTGTTCAAGAAGAGGCAGTCTACAGCGACAAAATCAAGGAGATATTCCCTGGATCTCCTGAAATTCGAGATGGCTTCATGTGGTCGAACGGAGAACCCGGGCTTGGAATCGATATCGATGAAGAGTTAGCTGCGAAATACCCTCACAATAATGAGGGCGGCGGGCATTTCGACAACGTTCGTAGGGCAGATGGAACTGTCGTGCGTCCTTAGTATCTGAATTGATCACGTAATAAAGCCCCGAATTTGATTCGGGGCTTTATTTATTTGCTGAACTTCGGTGATGGGAGGATCAGCTGGCTCGGCGTCGTTGTTCTGAATAATTGAGCATCGATCGATTGGCTATTCTGGCTGCCGCAGTTCGAATATCAGGCAGTGGAATGAAATTTGCTAGATATTCAGCTTCAGCTACATCACGGGTCGTAGCTGAGAATCCACATTTGGAGCATTCAGCGACAACGTATTTGCTCGAGCTATCTGAT
>Ga0233439_10006468_pt1 | contig 10434 bp, 27 predicted proteins | sample SI_123_September_6_FD_182713 | JGI IMG/M metagenome (GOLD analysis project Ga0233439, IMG submission 182713) | Seawater microbial communities from Saanich Inlet, British Columbia, Canada - SI_123_September2016_100_MG | ecosystem: Environmental > Aquatic > Marine > Inlet | place: Canada: British... | reverse complement strand
TTTATTATTCCATTCAATGACTTTTAGCATAGCTTTAAGATTGGAAACTGCAAGTTGACTTGCATATTCTACTCCCTTAGCTAGAAAAGTTCTTTTGATCATACCACGATTGCACTGAACTTTTTCAGATTCTTGTAGCGTCATATTAATACATGCATACCCTAAATTAACACTCATTAATTAGCCTTTCGCTATTTTTATCGAATTTGTTCTCGAATTTGAAGTTCAGAAAAGGGGATATCTTGAGGCACGGTTTGTCCAGCTACATCGAGATATACGCAAACTGAAGTGTTTGAATCAAGTTCGTATAGTTCTTTATTTGACAAGAAAACTAGTCCAATATGCCCGGTTGGATTATGGACGATTTCGTAAATTGTTGCTCTTGGTTGAGTATTCATATAACCTCTTTAATAGTATAGCAATATTATACCACACAGAAAAGATAATTTCACAAAAACTGATTTAAATTTTTGGTCGATATGAAAACTATATCTCGTTTTTATCTTCATCTTCTGGAAGATAATTTAAATTTGCTTTAAGGAAAATAATTCCAATCAAAATTATTGCAGCGCACAGCGCTAAATCTCCTAATAAACCTAAAGTCATAAACTCAGCTTTCTATTAATTCTAAATCCCCGTTATAGCATTTTTCTATAAAAAATTTTTTTTCTGGATGACTAACAAACCAGATATCAACAAGAGTCCATGGTCTCTGATTATCACACGCAGATTTGCTAAGCACTAGACCAAGTTGGCCGTAATAAATTTTCTGATGTGATGACTGCGTTTTAGACCACTTGCCAGCAAAAACAACAAGATCCCCTTGTTTAAAATCTGGCAAACTTATTATTTCCTCACATTTTGACTTGCTGGTTTTAAATCATAAATGTTGCACCACTTTGAGACTCCATTAACTAATATGCAACCAAAAGCTTTTTTTCGGATTATTTCTTTTTCTTGCTTTAGTTGAGTTATTACACCGATGAAAGGTTTTTCCAAACTTGAATCATACCCGATTTCAACTAAATCTCCAGTAGCTGGCGGTCTAGACCATAAATTTTTATATTTGCAGTTCATTAAAATTTAAAAACTCGTTATTTCGAAACAATATCAAGTTCGTCTATGTAACTTGTTGTTACATCACCATCGCTCCAAAGAACTTTTACTCCAGAAAGCATATTAATTTCTTCTAAGCAATTTATAGATAAACATTGGAGTAGTTCTGACATTTCGTCTTCGTTTAAATGAAGGCTAATTTCTTCTTTAAGATCCACTTTTTCGAAATTAAAAACTATTCCAATGCTTGCTTTGCTGTCTGGAATATACTTTAGTCTATATGTTACTAAATCTCCAATTTTTATTTTCATTTTTGATAACTAGTATAAAAATATTAAATTATGATTTCTTGTACACTAAAAATGTACAATTGACGTAATTTTAAATAGTGGTTTAAAAAGCTGGCGAATATGAAATAAGATTAGCCTTATATTTCAAAAATAGCGCAGAAGATTTAAATATCTGCGCTGTTTTAATTAATAGCAAAATTTTCTGGGTTTTAAAAAACTGCTTGCGGAATATCGATTAAAGAATCTATTTTTCTTCACCGCGCCAGCACTCCATATCAACAGTTTCTGGAATGTTGTATTCTTCTAAATTATTTGGAAGCTGCCAAAGATAATCTGGATTTAAAGCTTTCCATTCAGGATTATACTCATTGCAGTTGTTTTCTTTTGCTTTATTCTGAGATTTTTTCATATTAAATTAATATTAGCTAAGAAGAAAAAATTGTATAGACTTGTTTTTGATTATAAGCTGCAGCAATTTAAAATTGCTGCAAAAGCAACTCCGCCGAAGACACCAGCAAAGACAAAAGTCAAAGATTTAAAATTCATTTAAACTTCTGCTAAAGTTAAAACACTAGAAAGGTCTTCTGCGGCTGGCTCGACAAGAGGAGAATCAACACCCTCAGTTACAACAGCTTCAACAGCCTCCAGAGTTTCTTTCAACGCGGTAGCTTGAGAAACCATTGCTTCCATCAAAGGCTGCGCGGCAGCGACTTCTTGGACGCACGTTGGACAAAGCGCGGCAGCTGAATTAATAGATTCTAGAGCTAGATCTAGACTTCTTGCAGCCATTTCCATCTCTACAACTAATTCTTTTTCTGGCTCGTGGCTCTCAACTACTGCGGCAACTGCCTGTTCTGGCTCTAATGCAGGAGCAGCGTCTCCGCATGTTTCTCTGATCATTCTTCTAAGTTGGCTTCTTGTTATTTTCATTTTAAGCTCCTATTGCAAATTTATTATTCGCAGTTTCCTTCGCAATTTGTGCATGAGCAACAACCGCAACAGCAGCAGCAATGATCGTTGTTGAATAAATTTGCTAGTCTATGTAATATGCTTCTCATTTTTATACCTTTTTTTGCAAATACAAAATTATACACTTAATTATTACTATGTCGTAAGAAAAGTTTAAAACAATATTGATTTTTTAAATTTATATTGTTTCATTTTTATCTGAACGATTCTCTTTTATCCACTTTTTGTGATCTTTATATGCTGATTCATAGTCATCTAACTCCCATATGGTTTCTTTACTTAAAGTTCCATCTGGCCAAGAAACTATAAAATGCTGATCATAAAAATCGTCTCCATCATACGACTCCATTAATTCAGAAACGTAGGCAACTATAATGCCCGGACTTAATACCGAATGATAACTCCTAAGCACTAAATCTCCAACTTTCATAATATATTAAACAGGAGTTAAATGATCAAGGTGGTATTTATGAGCAATTGATTTAATTAAAACGTGGGCTCCAATAAAGCTTGACGCTCTTGGAGAACCCTTTACTTGTGTAGAAGTTCCACTAACATAAAAAAAGCCTGTTATGACTCCAATTTCAGATAATTTATTTTTTCTCCAAGGATATATTATGGCATCAACAGAAACTTCAACTAATTGTCCAACTTTAAATTTTTTCCACTCTCTAAGATCGTCAAGCTCTTTGACGACATCTGGGAGGATAGTTTTATTTTCAGCATGCTGATCCATTTATAATACTAAGTATTTAGCACGTGAAGTCCATTAATTTATTTTCATCGATTGAGTCTCTTCTATTTCATTTATCATATAAATAACCTTATCCATGCTTAGATCGTGAGGTTTTCTAATTATCATAGAAAGCTCTAGGGTATCTTTGCTTAGCATGCTAGCGTCTAGAGACATTAGTTTTATTTTATTTTCTTCAAAAGTCTTTTTAATGCTTTTAATAATTCCAGGTCTATCTTTTAAAATAATACTGACAGTGTGAGTTTTATAACTAACAAGAAAAAATTTCTCTACTCTGTTTATTATTGATAATATTAAAATAACTAAGATAGTAGCAGAAATTGCTAATTCATAATAACCACTTCCACAAGAAATTCCAATGATTGCTGTAGTCCATAATGAACCAGCTGTAGTTAATCCTTTAACAGTGATGCCAAGCCTTAATATAGCCCCAGCTCCTAAAAAACCAATACCACTTACAACTTGCGCTACTATTCTTGCTGGATCTGAAGGAAACTCTGGGTTTGATAAATATTTTGAGTATAATATTGACAGTATTGCAGCTAAAGCAGCGCCAACACACAATATCATATGGGTTCGAAGGCCCGCGGGTTGTCCGTCTATTTCTCTTTCTAAACCGATTAGTGATCCTAGGATAGCAGAAAAAAAGAGGCTTAGAATCAATTCTGAATATTGAAAAAAATCAAGAGTCATTATTTTTTGAATCTTTTTTATATTTTCGAAGCATTCTTTTATATCTCAAATCGCTAGTTATTTCTTGAATCCATTCAACGCAAAATTTTATTTTTTTAAAAAACTTTTTCACTTTACTTCGACTAAAACTATCTTTTTTTCAAATCCACCTCTTAAGGATTTTTTATCTAAGGCAGCCGCTTTTGCATCTTCCATGGTTATATTATACGAAAAAAAGAGACAATGTAGAACTTCTAAAATATCACCAGCTTCTTCTGCCGAAGGTTCTTGCATAAATTCTTCTAGCTCTTCAGAAACTTTTCTTAAAAGCATATGAACATATAAATCACCGTGTACGCTATGAGTTATAGGTTTCTTACCGGAATTTTTAATAATTTCAGGAATTTTATCTCTTACTAATTTCATTTTTTCAACTTCTTCTTTTTTTCTTTTATTCCAGTAAACTTTGAAGATGACCTTATTTTATGCTCTAAACTATCGACAATTTTAATATTCAAGCGATTGCAAACTTTTGCTTCTGGTATTTCACTGCTAAATCTATCACCACCCTTAGCAAAAATATGGGGTTCTATCTTTTCAATGCTTTTACAAACGCTTGAATCTTCATCAATAGAAAGAAATACTTCATCAACGCACTCAAGTGAAGATACGATTTTTACTCTATCTTCTTCAGGCATAAAAGACTTGCCTTTTTTAATCTTTGCTTGCTTATCGTTATTGACAATAACTACAAGCCAATCTCCTTGTTTTGCTGCAAGTTCGAGATATTCAATGTGCCCTACATGAATAGGGTCAAAATAACCACTAGCTACTACTACTTTCATTTTTAATCTTTTTTTCATCATTGTGTAACCACCAAGCTGGAGCTGAACTCCATTTCCATTTTGCCATGGAGTATTTATGCATGCGATAATAATTTCTATAAGCAGAAACTGGATCTCCTAAAACCTTACATTCATCAGGCATACACTGCGGATGTTCTGTCATCGGATTATAATATTCTAAAGTCAGTGGCTTTTTAGAATTTAACCATTTCCAAACAGCTTCTGATTTATGATTTTTTTTATAACGATTAGTATATTCGTTAAGTAGTTCTCTCATTAGATCTAAATGCCAGTCATAATTCCCTTGAGTCTCTGCAGTCCAAACGCTACATGGGTGCTTAGCGTGAGTTAAAGTCCATGGTGGAATTAATTCAGAGCTTAAATTATTTAAAGCAAATGCTTTAGCATCTCGAACTCTTTTAAAATCAGATAATTCTTTTTTAAGAGATCTTAGTCCATGAGTCCAATGAGCCGTGCAAAGCATTTGGCCGCTTTCTAAAATCATTTTGACAACGTGTTTGTCACAATGAAACTTAGCAGCTTTTGCTGGATCTAAGTCTAAAACGAATATATTCATTACATAATATTGTAATATTGGTTTTTATTTTTTACAAAAAATATTTTTATTTACTCAATATTTCTAAAGAATCTTGTTCTACAAGATCAAAAGGCTCTTTTTTATTCATCCAATAAACAACGCAATATTCTCTATAAACAGAATTAGTGTTGTTAAGACTTTTTGTTTCTGTTCCCGTAACTAATCCAAAATAAGAAGAATCACACGGAGCATATCTTGGCTTAACCAAAGCGCCTACAAAAGTTTTTGGATCTACATAAGAAGATTTTTTGTTAATACTCATACTTTAGCAAGTATAAATATTAAATTAAAAAATTATGTTAAATTGATAGAACTAAGTAACGTAAAAATCGTGAGGATGAAAATCATAAATTTTCTGCTCCACTAAAACTTTTACGTTAAGTATTTCTTCATCTTCTGGAGCTTGATTTGTATCGCCATCGAATAGCTCAAAGTTAATAATCAAGCCATATTTGTCTGGAAATTTAGTCCAGCGTGCTAACTTTACTATGTCTCCATTTTTCATATTTATTTAATGGTTTCTTTTTCCATCAAAGACGCAAATAAAAACTAAATCTTCGACTGCTGATGTATTCCAAACTTTATGAAAAAGTCCATCAGGTATAAGGACTACATCTCCTGAAGTGACATCAAAAACGTTTGAGCCTACTTCCATTTTGCCGTGACCATGAACAAACTGATAAACTTCTTCTTGCCCATCATGTTTATGACCCCCTGTTTCTTTTAGTGGGTGAAGAATAGTTTTAGAAACAACCAAACTATTTAATGACGTATTATCAATAACTGTATAAGTGTCATCACACTTTACTTTTCTGCCAGATATATCATCTCCTAACTTCATTCAAAACCACCCTTCATCATCGATCTTTGAAGTGCCTAGATCTGCAGCTCTTTGCCACTTATCAATTTTGTATTCATTATGAGGAAGATTCCAGTCAACTTTTACCATTAACCATTCTCCATCCATTTTTTCTTTAGTTGCAGTACCAAACAAAATTGATTTGCTATTAACAGCTTTCCAAACTCTATAATTAACTTTTTTACTACCCATTTACTATTTCTCCTTTTCGCATAATTGTAAATTCTGATCTTAGGTTGTGAACATTAGTTGATGAATAACCATATTTTTCATCATAATCTTTTGGATCATCAGAGCCCCAGTATATAAAGACGCTTCGAAATCCGTGCTTATTATCTTTGATTTCGTAAATTATTCCATATAGCAATCTTCAGTAAAACGATCTTTTTTTAGAATGACATCGCCAACTCTAGGAGTTCTCTTGTTCATTAAAGCTTTCCCAAGAATTATCATCATATTCGACTAATCTCATAACTCTTTTTGTTGACTTTAAATCCTCCCACTTTTCTGAAGATGCTATTTTGGGAGTCTTATTGATAATTTTTTCAAACCATTTAAGTTTTGCTAAACCAAAACCCCAGCTTGTAGGTGGTGAAACATAAATTGTATTTTCTTGCAATATAAAAACTGATTGCTTTACTATTTTTTTCATTTTAACACCTGCTTAATCTAATGGCTTCAGAAAGATTTTCTGACCAGGTACTATACCATAAATCTGCCTCTGGAACATCAGGGCGACGCCCATGAATATGGAGCGAACCTTTAATATCTCCACCCTCTTCAGAGGTTTTATAAAAACTAATTGGAGTTCCATTTTGCCGTACGTCAATCCATTTTTCATATTCTAAATGCTCTAACTCAGGAAGATATCCGGATTTTAACAACTTATTTTTAACTCTTTTAATTTTCATTTTTTACTACTTCTAGTTCATGACAGAAAAATTTTAAAATTATCCCGTCTGATAAAACAGTTACAACGCTTTTTTTCTGTTTAGATTCTTTCTTTTTAAAAAATTTAGAAAGCTTAATTTCAGTAACAATCCCGTATTCAAAACCAAAATCTTGCGGATCTAGACCAGCTTGTACTTTCCAACAAACTAAATTACCGATTTTTATTTGAGTTTTATGCAAATTTTATCACCTTACACCGATAATTTATAAACAAACTTCCATACCAAGTTGGCTTAGGGTCTTTTCGCGATAGAAAAAGATATTCTATGCCGCTATCCGCAACCGTAGCCCTAGTATCTATAATTAAACCAATATACCCAGCAGGGTCTTTAATCAAATCTCCAACTTTAACCATCGTTTACTAATTCTAATTCCGATTTTAAGTGTGCAACATAAGCATTATCATACAACGGGTTATTATTCCATTGAACAAAGAAATATTTTGGATTCTCATCTAAAATAATCCCAAATGAATTATTTATTAAATTATTTTCATCGCTAATTACTAAATCTACTAAGTAGTTCTTATAATGGCTTGGAAAAAGCTTTACTAAATCTCCAACTTTCATTCTTTTTGTCCGTCCTGTGCCAAACTATCCTCATTTGGCTCTATGTGGTTACCTTTTGTATCTTTAGTAGTTAGCAGGCGACGAGATTCGACAATTTTTGCATCATCATCGTGGATGTTAGTCAATGGATACTTGCGCTTGCCACCGTTCTTGCTGGTAAAACAAATATTTTTATTAAGTCGAACTAGACATCCCTTTGAGATCTTCTTCATTTAATCACCGTGCTTTAGAAATAACTTTTGTTACGCTAAATGCGCTAACTTTTGAAATGCTCGTTTCTTTGCTTGTTAAAAAAGCAAAACGAGGCGGTTCATCAGACCAAAGTATATCAAAATTTCGCGGAGGTGACATTGAGTGGTTTGGATACATTCTTTCGACTCCAACAATAATTCCTCGCTGTCCTGTATTAACTTCTACCAAATCACCGATTTTCATTGATGACCTCAAGTAAACTCATCGAGCAAGAATCAAACTTGTTTTTGTGATTTCCAGGATTAAGCCACATAATTTCTACTGATTTATTTTTTTTATAAACCTTAAGAATTATTGCTAGCCATCCTCGTCGCTTTCTTTGAACTAAATCACCAACTTTCATTTAATTACTTCAAGTTCGTTTTCATAAGCTGTGTTGAGATCACCATCTTCATATAAAATCGTGTGCTCATACTCTGGTTCTTCACAATCAACATCCCACAACTCTTTTGTATCAACGATTATTCCTCGTTGGCCGGTTGATGAATCGAAAACTAGATCACTGACGTTCATCAGAATCCACCGAAGCTGCATTCCAGCAATTACATGATGAGCAGCATCGACCACCCGCGAAAATATCTGCCATAAATCTAAAAAACTTCTTAATCATTAACTACCTCAATTTCACGAATATCGACAAAGTATAACCCTTCATCTCTTGACATGACTTCAAAATCCCAAATGTGTTTTTGGTCATCAGTATCGATCCACTCTGGATTTTTACCGACGATGATAACAATTTGATCTGCGTCGATGTCTCTTACTAAATCGCCAATATTCATCTTATAGTAAGATTATACCACACAGAAAAGATAATTTCACAAAATTTAAAAAATTTTTGTTTTTTTATGGGCAAGGATTAGTAAAAACAGAGCTTAAGTTATCATTAAATCTTACTAAATCGCCTGATTGCACGAATCACCTAAATAGTTTTTCTTAGTATTTTTTGAACTAATTCTTTAATTCTTGATTCTTTAATTGATTTGACGATTGGTTTAAAAAGCAGATTAAAATCTTTTCCTCTATGCATTTGAGGTTTTCTGTCAGTTCTAATTTCTACTTGCATTAACTCTGCTTCTCCAGGTGAAACATCTCCAATTTTCTCTTGGTTAACTATCTTAAAAAAATATGAAGTAGAAGGAGTACCGTCTGCTCCCGGCTTATTTATCAATGCAGAAACCGGGGTTTCAGCTATATCAATCAAATCTATCTTAGAAGACATTTGGCCATCTCTGCCTTTAGAAAAAGTAACGTAATAAGTCTTTTTCTGATCAATGTTTCCTGTAGCTAAAAGGTCAGTTATGTCTTGCGCTAGCAAATCCATATATCCATAGCTATTCAATAGATCCATAAGCTCTTTTCTTCTGTTATCTCTTATCCACAAAACCTTTTTTTCTTTTTTCTTTAAATCTTTGAACTCTGGATCAGATTCTAAATCAATAAGATTTTGAAGTGCTCGGTCTAATACATCAGTAGAAGTTTCACTTTTAATAGCAGCATTAATATTTCCAATTTCAGGACGAGCAATGTCTTTTGCTCTATGAATCCCGCCTAAACGTGAGCTTCCATATTTAACATGCACGTGAGCATCATCAGTTTGAATATCAGCTATAGCATCTCTAGAGCTATCGACTTTCGCGCCAGAGAAATTAAGCCCTGTGCTTCTTAATGTCTCCAAAGAGCTAAGAGCAAATTGATCGAATTTTTCTTTAAAGCTTTCTTGCTTGTCTTTTGAAGCTGCTTTAACTTTTGGACCCTCTGGATTAGTTGTTTCTAGAAATTCTTCATATGCTTTGTCAATGTAAGTATTTAAATCTCCACCAGATGTTAAAGATTCCATAGCGGCTTGAAGAGCAAATTCTGCTGCCTTGCCTAAATTTTGGCCGGTTTCTATATTAGATGAATCTCCTTTTTTATCATCTACAGTAAGATAAAAATTCTTTCCACCATAATTTATTTTAGAAGTTCCGTATTTAGCTCTATAAACTCCCTTTTCTAAGGGTCCAATGTTTTGTGATCCAAAAACACTCTCTAAAGCACTCATGAGTTGTTCTTTCGAGAAGCCGGCTTCAGGAGGAATTGATACTTGTATTCCTGCAACAGGAGCAGATTTAGTTCCAGGAGGATTATGGCCGCGCTGAGCTGCTTGTATCCAGTTATTACTTGCAAACTTTATTTTAGAAAGAGCTTCGCTATCTATACTCTCAACTGCTGACTTTATTTGATTTCTAAAGTCTTGTCTTTCAGAACTAGTGGCAACATCTTCTTGCTGTTCTAAAATAATTTCTTTTACCCACTCTTTTAGTAACTTTTTACTTATCATAGTGTTCCTTAAGAATTTTTATTATACTTTTTTAACTCTTTGGCCTAATAGATATACCCAAGATTCATAACGATTTGCTGAAGCAGCCAAGAAATCGTCCATGCCTAAAGTCAAAAGACCGTGGTGATCTAAAGCATTAAATAAGCCTTCGACCATGACAAGATGATGTCTCACCATTTTCAAAGCTGTCGTCGCTATCTCATCAGCGCTAGACCCGCTTGGTGATTTAAATGGAGCCATTTTTTCTGCCGCTATTTCTAAAATTTTATGAGGGCATGCCACGCCTTCATCGCCAG